>Ga0255048_10000345_pt1 | contig 36287 bp, 35 predicted proteins | sample JV7_2_2_MG_FD_183619 | JGI IMG/M metagenome (GOLD analysis project Ga0255048, IMG submission 183619) | Seawater microbial communities from Jervis Inlet, British Columbia, Canada - JV7_2_2 | ecosystem: Environmental > Aquatic > Marine > Inlet | place: Canada: British Columbia | collected 2016-10-06
AATTGCAGGGAGATTATGATGTTTAAACCAAAGAATATTTACTGGATATTGCTGGTAACCCTGATCCTGTCAGCTTGTTCTGACAAGGATGAGGACAGCGCGGTACCCGAAACCCAGGTAGTGGTAACTGAATCGCAGAAAGCAGTACCCGCAACCCAGCAAACAGTTCCCGCAACCCAGAAAACAGTTCCCGCAATCGGGAAAATAGTCCCCGGCACCCAGGAACATAATTTTCTCGAATCGGTTAAGCTGGTCGAACTGGCAGGCCGCACATTACAGGGCGGTGGAATGAAATCGCAGGCAGAGATAGACAAGGCGCTGAAAAAAATGGATCAGGGCCTGCAGTTGGCTTTCCAGGTCGAAATTAATTTTCTCAAGTCACTCGACGCTCGTCTCGGTAAAAATTATCAGCGTTATTTTGTTAAGGGAATTGAGACCTACCGGCTCGGTATAGAAGCGGGAATTCAAAGTGATCAGCTGGCGGGATTACAATTACTGGGTCAGTGGGCTGAATTCTGGTCTGCCGAGAAAAAAGCCATCCAGGCGAAATTACGGTCGGGCTAGGCATATTTTGGGGGCCAGTAATTACAGGTATTGACAATAAGCCCCGCTAGTTCGGAAACCAGCTTGAGTATCTTATGCATACTGTCAAAGGTTATGTTTCAGGTCGGGTGCAGGGGGTTGGGTTCCGATATTTCGTTAAACAACATGCCGATCAGTCGGCGGTACATGGCTACGCAAAAAACCTTCCGGACGGTCGTGTCGAATTTTTACTGCAGGGAGAAAATACGGCTGTTTTGTCGGTAATCGAAACTATTCGCCGCGGCCCTTCATGGGCGCAGGTAAGCAGGGTTGAGATTGAGGAAATCGCTAGTGACGAAACCATTGATCGATTTCGCACACTATAATTATAGCGTCTCTCAATTCAGCCCGGACAAGGTTTAGCTCCCGTCACTACTCAGATTAACAGTTGGACTACCGCCATCGTCGACAAGTACGTCAAAAACGATGGGTCGGCAACAGACCTGGCAATCTTCGATATATTCCTGCGCTTCTACCGAGCAATCGATTAGTACCTGAATAGATTGCCAGCAATACGGGCATTGGGTGTTGACCTCCTCAAGCCGGTTTGCGGTCATTCCCGGGGTCTCATTCGCATTATCTTGCCGCTGTCGGTGGAGAAATAAATCCAGCCTTCGGGACTTTGTGCGAGTGCTCTTATGCGTTCGTTTAAATCACCCAACAAACGCTCCTCGGCAATCGCTTTATTATCCGCTGAAATCGAGACGCGATTCAGATGCCTGAGTTTCAGTGCGCCGGAAAACAGACTGCCCTGCCATTGCGGGAATGCGGTGGCGGAATACAAGATCAAACTGCCTGGTGCAATGGAAGGGATATAAACCTTTATTGGCTGCTCCATACCTGCCTTTTCTGTACCTTCTCCAATACTCACCGGGCCCCAGTACTCCTTGCCGTAACTGATCACTGGCCAGCCATAATTGGCGCCTTTTTGAACCAGGTTTATTTCGTCGCCACCACGCGGTCCATGCTCTATCGACCATAGATTACCACTACTGTTATCGTATAAAAGTCCCTGGGGATTGCGGTGACCATAACTCCAGATTTCCGGCAACACATCTTGCTGGAATAAAAACGGATTATCGTCCGGAACACTGCCATCGAGCCTGAGTCGTAAAATAGTACCCGCATGGTTGCTCAGGATTTGTGCGTTGCCGCGCTCACCGCGATCACCGATGCCAAAAAAAACGTGACCCTGTCGATCGAAGGCAATGCGACTGCCGAAGTGTCGATAGGTACTGGTAGCCGAAGCAGTAACCAGCAAGTCCTGCCAGCCCGAGAGCCGAAATCCGGCGCGCCTGGCCCTTGCCAGCGTGGTTACCGCACCTGAAATGGTAGCTTTGCCATAGGTGAAGTAAATCCAGCCTTCTGTCGCATATTCTGGACCCCTGGCAACATCGAGCATGCCGCCCTGTCCTTCGGCGTCTACCTCCGCGGCACCCTCTAAGCTGGTGATATCCAGACTATCAAGATCCAGGATCTTGATGTCGCCCTCTCGCTCGGTAAATATTAGTTCCTGGTCGTTGAGAAAGGCCATGCCCCATGGCACGCCAAGCCCCTGGGCAACCTGCTCCAGTTTAAAACTCGGGTTGGGCTGATTGATTACTATGGCACCGGTTGCCTGTGCCTGCAGTGAGCAAAATATCAGGATTAACGGTAATACCGGGATTAGGACATAGCAGTTGGTTTTTTTGAATACCAGCCGATCGTTCATGAATTAATCAGAGACTCCCCAGGTGAAAGCTGCAAAAATACGGGTTTCAAAGCCAGATTATAACGCCATTGGACTGATCGCATTGAATAAACCTGAACACAAAATTCAATTTTCTCACAATGCAGGTTGATGCTACACCGATCCGATCCGACCTGGTCCTCATCGGAGGCGGGCACAGCCACCTGTTTGTACTGAAATACCTGGCCATGAACCCGATTCCGGGAATGCGCCTAACCCTGATCACGCGAGATCTGCATACGCCTTATTCGGGCATGCTGCCCGGTTTTATCGCAGGGCACTATGATTTCGACGACGCACATATTGATCTGCGGCCGTTGTCGGTCTATGCCCGGGCTCGTCTTATTCGTGCCGAAGTGAGTGCTATCGATGTCGAGCAAAAAGTGATAATGATGGCTGATCGGCCGCCAATTACCTATGACCTGTTGTCGATTAATATTGGCTCGAGACCCGCAATGCCGGAGTTAGTCGATGCCGTTGAAAATCAGTTTGCAGTGAAACCGATCGACTATTTCCTGACCCACTGGCAGAAACTGGAACAGCGAATACTAACGTCGCTGACGCCGGTGAAACTGGCTATCGTTGGCGCCGGTGCTGGCGGTGTCGAACTGGCGCTTTCGTTGCAATACCGCATAGAGCAGGCGTTAGCGCCATCCCGGAAGGTCGATCATCACCTCGAAGTCAGTCTGGTCACCGATGACGACCAGATATTATCAGCATTTAGCAACCGGTTACGGCGGCGCTTTACGCGCGTACTCAAGTCTCGCAAAATCAAGGTGCATTGTAATACGCACGTGCAGCATTTCGATAACGGTTGCATGAGTGTTGAAAACAGGGATCCAATCCAGTCCGACGCAGTGATCTGGGTAACCACTGCATCGGCCCCGGACTGGTTATCGACAACAGGCTTAAAACTTGATAGTGACGGATTTATTGCAGTCAATGACCGTCTGCAAAGTTGTTCGCACCCACAGGTATTCGCCAGCGGCGATATCGCCTCAGTCGATCGGTACCCACGCCCGAAATCGGGTGTTTTTGCTGTGCGTCAGGGCATTCCGCTGGCAAAGAATCTGGCGCGTAGTCTTCGCAATCAACCTTTGAAATCATTCAGGCCGCAAAAGCAGTTTTTGTCGCTAATATCGACCGGGGAACCCTATGCTGTGGCGGCCAGGGGGCCCTGGTCGGCGCAAGGCGCCTGGTTGTGGTTATTGAAAAACTGGATTGATCGCCGATTCATGCGCCAGTTTAGCGACTTGCCTGAAATGAAGGAACAAGCTGACGATTCGGAAAATACCCGGGGTCTCGAAATCCCGACGATGCGTTGTGGTGGCTGTGGATCCAAGATCGGCAGTAAAATACTGGGACGGGTCCTTTCTCGACTGGCAGCCGAATCGGAACAGGTGGTGCTTACCGGTCTCGATACGCCCGATGATGCGGCAATTATCGACATGCCGGCGAATCAAAAACTGGTGCAAAGTGTCGATTATTTTCGCAGTTTTTTAAACGACCCCTTCCTGTTTGGCAAAATAGCCACGAATCATGCCATTAATGACCTGTTTGCCATGGGAGCAGAACCCCACAGCGCGATGGCAATCGCTTCGATTCCCTATGCCGACGATACCAAGCAGGAAGAAGAACTATTTCATCTCATGTCCGGTGCTGTCGAGTGTTTGCAGGAAAATAATACAATGCTGGTTGGTGGGCACTCGAGCGAGTCGGGTGAAATGGCTTTTGGCCTGTCGGTAAATGGTTTTGCCTCGCCAGCACAGTTATTTTTAAAATCAGGTATGCAGCCCGGTGATTGCCTGATATTGACCAGGGCGCTCGGCAGCGGTGTACTATTTGCTGCAGATATGCGTCGTAAGGCGAAAGCCAGATGGATCGAGGAGGCAGTGGCGCAAATGCTGATGTCCAACCGCGATGCTATGCTGTGTCTACGCAAACATGGTGCGACCGCCTGCACCGATGTTAGTGGATTTGGTCTGGCCGGTCATTTATTCGAGATGATCCAGGCCTCGGCTGTCGCAGTCGAGATCGATCCGTTACGTCTGCCAACGATGGACGGCTCGCTGGAGACCGTTGAAGGTGGTATTCTCAGTTCATTACAGCCGCAGAATATGCGGGTAAGGCATGCCATCGAGGATAGCGATAATATGGCAAGGCATGCGCAATATGCGTTAATGTTTGATCCTCAAACTGCGGGTGGATTACTTGCCAGTGTACCCGCTGACAGGGCGGATGCCTGTGTCGTTGAACTGCGGTCCCGTGGCTATGGACAGGCAGAAATTATAGCCAGGGTAATCGGTTGCTTCGATCAAACCAGGAATATGCGGTTGACCAGGCAAATTCGTTAAAGATACCGGCCCGCAGATCGGTGATAGAAAAGGCTTAGCTGCGGTGTTTGAGCAATCTCGATTCCTCAATAACCCGGGCGCAGGCTTCTTCCTGGTGGGGTGCCATCAGATGCGCACCGGCACAGCCGTTTATTTCGGCAAAGCCCTGTAGTAGTTCAGCGCAAATAGCCCGGCCCTCGGCTTTTTGGTCGTCGGCACCATCGAGTCGCTTGATGATTGCCTCGGGTATGTCAACACCAAACAAATTCGCGTCCATCCAGCGTGCCGATTTAGCCGAGGCTAATGGACCAATACCAATCAGAAAGTGGGCTTTCTCGGTAATGCCTTCCTCAACCAGTCGGTGGCAGTATCGCTCTACTATGCCGAGGTCAAAGCAATACTGGGTCTGGAAAAACTGTGCGCCGTTGTCGATCTTGGCCAGAATCCGCGCGGGCGACCAGTCGGGACCAGGGTCGCTCGGTACCTCGGCGCCCCCGAGGTACAGGGCAGGCGGTGGATTGATTTCCCTGCCCGATGGGTAGGTTCCGAGGTCACGCATATCACGTATCTGGCGCATCAATTTGCCACTATCTATTTCGAATACCTCGGCGGCATCGGGTTGATCGCCAGCCGACATCCTGTCGCCAGTGAGGCACAGAAAATTATGAATACCGAGTGCAGACGCACCGATAACGTCACCTTGCAGGGCGAGCCGATTGCGATCACGGGTGGTTAACTGCAATACCGGGTCGATACCCTCGGCTGCCATAATCGCCGCGGCAGCAAGGGCTGACATATGTACCCGCGCACTTGCACCGTCAGTGACATTGACGGCATCGGCGATACCCTTCAAGCATTTGACCCGATTAAGCACAACATCGGCCGAGGCGGCATCCGGGGGTGAGGTTTCGGCGGTCATCGCAAAGTGGCCGGCTTTTAATACCTGCTGAAGTTTGCTATCGGTACCAGTGGTGTGGATCATGGGTCGCCTTGAAGAATATTTCTATTTATAAAGATTACGAGCTAGTCCGTATATTGCATGAAGGGAACGAAGCTCAGGGGAAATATGGCAAACAAGGTTGATCTATCGCCCGCCGGTGCATAGCCGTAGCTATGGATCAAGGGGGATCGATCAAGATTGGCAGCCAGATTTTTCCTGAATTTGTTCAGGTACAAAATGTATTTCCCATTTACCATGATTTTCGTGCCTAAATTTTTGAATTTATTGATAAAGGTCATAAGTTACCACCGCCTTTATGCAATATACGGGCTAGCTGTACCGGGTGACTCGGTGTCCGTTTTGGTGGTTCTTAAAGAGTCAGCAATCAGGTAAGCCAGTTCTAATACCTGGTCAGCATTGAGTCTGGGATCACACTGGGTCAGATAACGTGTGCCCAGGTCGGCGTCGGAAATTTGATAGGCGCCACCGGTACACTCGGTAACATCTTCGCCGGTCATTTCGAGGTGGATACCACCAGGGTAACTGCCCTCAGCCTGATGTACGGAAAAAAACTGGCGAAGTTCACGCATGATGTCATCAAACTGGCGAGTTTTGTAACCGCTGCTAGCCTTTACTGTATTGCCATGCATCGGGTCGCATGACCAGACAACCTTTCGACCCTCGTTATCAACTGCGCGAATCAAACCTGGCAGAGTTTCGGCGAGCCTATCGGCGCCCATGCGTGTGATCAGCGTTAATCGCCCGGCCTGATTGTCGGGATTAAGTGTGTCGATCAGACGTATCAACTCGTCATTATCGATAGAAGGCCCGATTTTAACTCCAACTGGATTTTCAATGTGTCGAAAGAATTCGACATGGGCATGGTCGATCTGGCGCGTACGTTCGCCAATCCAGACGAAATGTGCTGAGCAATTGTAGCGTTGGTCGGTAAACGAATCGATTCTCGACAGTGCTTCTTCATAGTTGAGCAATAACGCCTCGTGTGAAGTAAATAACTGGGTTTCACGAATAGAAGGGGCAGTCTCTGATGTAATACCACAGACCTCCATGAAACCAAGAGCGTCTTCAATGCGTTCCGACATTTTTAGATAGCGTTCCCTGGCCGGGCTGGTTTCGACAAAACTCATATTCCAGCGATGTACCTGATGTAGATCGGCCAGGCCGCCCTGCGCAAAGGCGCGTAACAGGTTCAGTGTTGCGGCACACTGGTGATAGGCCTGCAGCATACGTTCCGGGTCAGGTACCCGTGCTATCGCAGTAAAGTCGGCGCCGTTAATAATGTCTCCCCGGTAACTGGGCAGCGAGATACCATCGATTTCTTCCAGATCAGATGAGCGCGGTTTGGCAAATTGTCCAGCGGTACGGGCAAGTTTTGTTACCGGTTTGCGCCCGCCAAAAGTCAAAATTACGGCCATTTGCAATAAAACCTTGAAGGTATCGCGGATTTTGTTGGCATTGAAATCTGCGAACGCTTCAGCGCAATCACCCGCTTGCAACAAAAAGCCACGACCGGCAGAGATTTCGGCGAGATTATTTTTCAAGTCGCGAATTTCTTGAGCGAAAACCAGTGGTGGATAACCGTGTAATTTTTGCTCTACCTGCTTTAGCCTGTCCTGATCCGGGTAGCTTGGTTGCTGCTTGATAGGAAAATTGCGCCAACTTGATAAAGTTGACTGGTCATTGATGGATACATCTATCGGCATGGTATGGTCGTGGATTTTGCCTGGTTTAAAAGACCGTTGAAAATAATGAGAATAGTGAATAAAAGCAACCTAATTTCCTGCAAAATACAAAAATTCTGCGCCTTTTGGTGGTGAAATCAATGCGAGCATATGCAAGCATCTGAAAACAGTGATAATATTGGCCGGTAAACCCGGGGTTCGAGAATAATTCCTAAAGAATGTCGGGCAACCATAAATTTAATAATTTAGAGAGCACTCATGAAAAAATTTCTATTAACCTCAACAGTACTAACAGTATTGTCTGCCCCGGTAGCCGCCGAAGAGATCAAGGTAGGGATCATTCTTGGATTTACCGGACCCATCGAATCACTCACACCCGCCATGGCAGATGGAGCTGAGTTGGCGATGTCTGAAGCATCGAAGTCGGGAAGTTTACTCGATGGCAGTACCATTGTCGGTGTTCGTGGTGATTCAACCTGTATCGATTCGGCCGCGGCTTCATCTGTCGCTGAACGTCTGATCACCTCTGATGGGGTTGTTGCGATTATGGGTGCCGACTGTTCGGGAGTTACCACTGCAATAGCGAATAACGTTGCGGTGCCAAATGGTGTCGTGATGGTGTCCCCTTCGGCAACATCGCCGGCCCTGTCGACCATTGATGACAAGGGTCTTTTTCACCGCACGGCTCCTTCCGATGCTCGCCAGGGACAGGTACTGGCCGATGTTTTGTCTAGTCGCGGAATAAGCGAAATAGCCGTTACCTATACTAATAATGACTATGGTAAAGGTCTTTCTGATTCATTCAGCAAGGCTTTCAAGGCGAAAGGCGGCAAGGTGTCTATTATCGCGGCACATGAAGATGGTAAAGCTGACTATTCTGCCGAGGTGGGTGCATTATCGGCTTCGGGCTCGAAGCACCTCGCGGTTTTCGGTTATATTGACCAGGGCGGTAAAGGCATTATCCAGGCTTCGGTCGATCTGGATGCATTCAGTAATTTTGTCATGGCTGACGGCATGGTCGGTGAGTCTATCATTGCAGCGATTGGTTCGGATCTTAATGGTGCTATAGCAACCTTACCCGGTGGTTCGTCGGGTGCCGACGCTTTTCTTAAATATGCGAATGCCAATGGCATATCTGGCGATGGACCCTTCGTACCCGAATCCTATGATGCGGCTGCTTTGATTATTCTGGCCATTCAGGCAGCGGGTTCCGCAGATCGTGCCGCTATACAGTCGAAGATGATGGTGGTAGCCAACGCTCCGGGCAAGAAAATTGGCCCGGGCGAGCTAGACAAGGCATTGAAAATAATTTCAGCAGGTGGTGATGTCGATTATCAAGGTGCTACCAATGTTGAATTTAACGATGTCGGTGAGGTTTTCGGAACCTATAAGGAACTCGAAGTTGGCAGTGGTAAGTGGAATACGATTAAAGTTCACTAGGTATTGTCGCGCTAAGCCTGAAAATAATAGCTGTTGTAAAACAACCTGGGCTTTTTTAACAAGCCCAGGTTTATTTAGGACACAGGATATTCCGGCTACACCAGGGGCAGTCATGCTGGAGATAGTAGGGTGATGATCATTGATCTGGACGGGTTGCGACAGTGGTTTCCCGGGGACCGAGGCTTAACAGGTCGCCAGAGATTCTCTGCGTGTTAAACTCGTTTCCTGATCACTTCCGGTAATATCCCACCAGGGCTGAAGCGAAGTACAAGCAAAAGTACCATTCCCATAAAGAACAGTCGCATATGCTGGGCATGGTCGATCAGGTGAATTTTAAAGGTATTACTATCGTCCAACCATGAAGTACCAAATTCTACCAACCAGACTCCAACCGGTTCGGCCTCAATCCACACCAGCCAGATCAGGAAACCCCCGAGTACCGATCCCATATTGTTGCCCGATCCGCCGACGATCACCATAACCCAGATCAGGAAGGTGAAGCGCAGGGGCTGGTAGGAAGTCGGTGTAAACTGTCCATCCAGTGTCGTTAGCATGGCGCCAGCTATTCCCACTACGGCCGAGCCGATGATGAAAATCTGCAGGTGCCTGCGGGTAACGTCCTTACCCATCGCACCAGCTGCAATTTCATTGTCGCGGATAGCGCGCATCATCCGGCCCCAGGGTGAATTAAGTGCCTTCACACTCAACATGAGTATTATTATCAATACCGAGGCGAACAGCCCTGTATAACAAAGCTTGACGAAAATACTTGAGCCCTCGATGGTGAATTGCCTGAGGGCTGCCTGTTTGTCGATATCAGTCAGATTCATCAATGAGCCACTGTGCCACCAGGTGATCAGCTCGAGAAACCAGTCACTGGATTGCAATTCAATCTCGTAGGGCACCGGGCGGGGCAGGCCAGTGACGTTTTTGACACCGCGGGTCAGCCAGTCTTCATTTTTCAACACCGCAATAATTATTTCAGATATCCCCAGGGTTGCGATCGCCAGGTAATCGGCCCGCAGGCCAAGCGCTACCTTGCCGATTAACCAGGCGATTCCTGCCGCTACGATTCCGCCAATGACCCAGGAAAACAGGATTGGCATACCCATTCCGCCAAGAAAGCCGGTTTTGGCGGGTTCTACGGCTTCAATCGAGGCCACCGCGGGGTCAAGGAAATAACGCGTTATAAAAAGGCCAATAATTAGCGTTGCACTGATCGCGATGGTTCGATGCTGTCCGGCATCCATTTTCCGAAAAGCAAAAATCGCCAGCGCAACCGTGGCCATAAAAAATATTGCCGCCAATAACAGGTTAGCCCATCCGGCTTCCCAGGCGGCAGTGATCGGGGCCTGGGAAACCAATACTGCAGCCATGCCTCCGAGCGCGGCAAATCCCATGATGCCGACATTGAGTAGACCGGCATAGCCCCACTGCATGTTTACTCCCAGGGCCATTACCGCAGAAATCAGGCAGAGATTGAATATACCCAATGCTACCGACCAGGACTGACTAAAGCCGATAATCAGCAATAACAGTCCAACCAGCCCAAATGCGAGCCAGGTTCTTTGTTCGTTGCTCACAGTACCCTGCCTTTTAGTATACCGGTCGGCTTGATCAGTAATACCAGCACCAGAATGATAAAAGACACCGCAAACTTGTAGTCGGTCGACAATAACTGCATCAATCCTTCAGGTTCTAACGCGGTAGGCAAAAGATAAACAAAGAACTTCTTGTAAGCGTAGGTCACGAATACTTCCGAAAACGCGATAACATAGCCGCCCAGGATCGCCCCAATCGGGTTGCCAATACCGCCGACGATAGCGGCCGCAAACATCGGCAATAACAATTGCAGGTAGGTAAAAGGTTTAAAGCTCTTGTCTAGTCCGTACAGGGTGCCGGCAATAGTCGCCAGGGTGCCCGCGAGAATCCAGGTAACAAGAACTACACGGTCGGGGTTAACACCTGAAAGCAGTGCCAGATCTTCATTGTCTGAGTATGCGCGCATGGCCTTGCCAGTTCGAGTTTTCTGTAAGAACCAGAACAACGCGATAACCAGAACTATTGCGATAAAAATGGTCAGGCCCTGTGTCACCTTGATAGTCAAACCTTCACTAAGTCCTGTCACCGCCTTGAAATCGCGGGCGCGGATAATAAATCGCTCGCCGTCGAGGAAGCGCTGATCGTTAGGACCGATAATAAAGCGCACGATTCCATTGGTCATGAACATCACACCCATCGAAGCAATCATCAGTGTGACCGATGGCGCCTTATGATGCCGATAATATTGATAAACAGTCTTATCGGTGATGACCATCAGTGCAATGGTGAAAACAATACCGAGCGGCAATGCCAGCAGTGCGGTGGGTAAAGGTCCGAGGCTAATGCCCTTCGACTGTAGCCACCAGGTTGTTAGAATCGTGACCATGGTGCCGAATGCCATCGTGTCGCCATGGGCAAAATTGGCAAAACGAAGTATGCCAAATATCAGCGTAATGCCTAATGCGCCGAGCGCTAGCTGCGAGCCATATGACAGGCCCGGCACAACGAGAAAGTTAAGTATCAGGACTATTGCATTGAGAATATCGGTGATGAATTCCATTTCTATCCTCCCAGGAACGAGCGACGGACCTCGGGGTCTTCGAGTAAAGCCTGGCCGGTATCGGTATGGCGGTTTTCACCAATTACCAACACAAACCCCTTGTCGGCGATATTCAAAGCCTGGCGGGCATTTTGCTCGACCATCAGTATCGCAACACCGGATTCTCGCACCTCCAGGATTCGATCGAATAACTCGTCCATGACTATCGGAGACACGCCGGCCGTGGGCTCGTCCAGCATTAAAACCGAAGGCTGCGACATCAGGGCCCGACCAACGGCGACCTGCTGGCGTTGTCCGCCCGATAATTCGCCAGCCAGCTGCCCCTGTTTTTCTGCGAGTACCGGGAATAGTTCATATACCTGCTCAAGGGTTTCGCTAATATCGTCGTCGCGCAGGAAAGCACCCATTTCAAGATTTTCGTGCACCGTCATATTGACGAATACATTGTTAGTTTGCGGGACAAAGGCTATGCCTTCTGCAATTCGGTCCTGCGGTGATAAACGCGTTATATCCTTGCCCCTGAAGAGCACCGAACCTTCCTTTAGATCCAACATTCCAAGCATGGCTTTCATCGCGGTTGATTTGCCTGCACCATTGGGACCGACGATGACCGCTATTTCACCCCTGTCCACATCAACGCTGCAACTTTTCAGAATATCGGCGCCACCGTATCCCCCGGTCATTTGTTCACCGCTGAGAAAGCTCATGCCTTTGCCCCCGCCCTGGCTCTTAAATCCTTGTTCTTTAATCCACGCCCAAGATAGGCCTCGATGACCTCTTCATTATTTTGCACTTCCTCGGCGGTACCCTCGGCTAACACCGAGCCTTCGGCCATGCATATCACCGGGTCACACATGCGCCCGATAAAATCCATGTCGTGTTCGATCATGCAGAAGGTATAACCCTTTTCCTCATTTAATTTAATGATGGCGTCGCCGATTTCTCTTAATAGAGTGCGATTGACACCCGCGCCAACCTCGTCGAGGAAAACTATCCTGGCATCAACCATCATCGTACGACCCAGTTCCAGTAACTTTTTCTGTCCGCCTGAAAGATTGCCAGCCAGCTCGTCACAAATATGATTTAAATTTAAAAAGTTGATAACTTCCATCGCCTTGTCGTGGGTATCCCTTTCCTCCTGCTCAACCTCGCTGCGACGGAACCAGGCATTGATCAGATTTTCCCCCGATTGATCTGCTGGCACCATCATCAGATTTTCGACGACACTTAGACGCGAAAACTCGTGGGCAATTTGAAAAGTTCTTAACAATCCCTTGTTGAATAGTTGGTGTGGCTTGAGTCCGGTAATATCTTCAGCGCCAAGATATACCTGACCTGAAGTTGGTTCATATAAACCAGCAATGGTATTAAACAGGGTAGTTTTACCAGCCCCATTTGGGCCGATAAGACCCGTAATTGAACCTTTACCGATACTGATCGATACGTTATCGACGGCTTTTAGCCCACCGAAGTGTTTACACAAACTTTCAACTCGAATCATAAACCGAGATTCCGGGGTCAGGTTGATAATCGACGGCCAGCTTTATTATTGTTTGACAATGTTTGACCCGAAGTCTACACAAAAGCAATCGGCAAACCCAGCAATCACTGGTACGCGTAATCCTGGAGATCTGGAGATCTGGGGACACAATGAGATCTGGGGACACAATTACTTGAGATCTGGGGACACAATACTTAACTCTTTCCCGTTTCCCCTGAATTCCAGGAGGAAATTGAATTAAGTATTGTGTCCCCAGAATTATAAGTAGGAGGAAATTGAATTAAGTATTGTGTCCCCAGAATTAAAGTATTGTGTCCCCAGAATTAAAGTATTGTGTCCCCAGAATTATCCAGACTTATCAAAAAACTAACAGGTATAAGCCAATGGCAACCGCCCACCATCGGCAAAAATAGTCTGCCCGGTAATATATGAAGAATCCTCACTGGCGAGGAACACCGCAATCGATGCAATTTCACTGGGGTCGGCCGGGCGTTTCATCGGTGTGCGCGACATCACCGCGGCCAGTGCCTTTTCGTTGGTGGCAATATTATTTAAAAACATCTCGGTAGCTACCGATCCGGGGCCGATGCCGTTGACGCGAATACTCTGATCGACCAGGCTAATCGCCATTACCTTGGTCAATTGGCCAACACCACCTTTGGCGACTACATACGGTGTTATTTGTGGAATTGCCAATACCTGGTTGGTCGATGACATATTGATTATTATCCCGCCCTGTGGGTCTTGAGCCGACATATGTCGAGCCGCTGCCTGGCCGGTCAGAAATACACCTTTCAAATTTACCCTGATCACAGCATCGAAGTCTTCTTCACTGAATTCCAGGAAGTCACCGGTTTTTAATATCCCGGCGTTAGCTACGGCTATATCGACACGACCAAAATGCTCGACGGCACTGGCAAACAGTTGATCGACACTGGTCTTGTCACCGACATCGCTCTGGATAAAAATGACATCGCCTTCGCTTTCTAGGTTCTCCCTTTCAGCCTGGCCCTTTCTGGCATCTATATCGGTCATTACCAGCTTAACGCCTTCAGCAAGATATCGCTTGCAGATGGCCAGGCCAATACCGTTGCTGGCACCGGTAACAACGGCTACCCTGTCTTTTAATCGCATAATAATCCTCGTATCAGTTATAACGTGAAAGGTATCTTGGCTATGGCATGAATACAAGCTTCGCTGCTATGGCCCACATGATGATACCGATTATTATTTCCAGTACTTGCCAGGATCGGGCGAGCGCAAATATCGGACGCAAGAATCCCGCGCCATAGCCGAGTGAGAAAAAGAATACAAAAGAGGAGCTGGTGGCGCCGAGCGCAAAATTCTCGATATCGTCCGAGAACTGTGAAGACACCGAACCCAGCAGCACGACCGTATCCAGGTAGACGTGCGGGTTCAACCAGGTGAAGGCAAGGCAGGTGAGCGCCGCTTTAACCCAGCTTCCACTGGCGATTTCACTCGGCATTAATGCATACCCTGATTGCCAGGCTTTACGGAAACTGAGAAATCCATAAACCAGAAGGAAAATTACGCCGCCGTAACGGGCGATAGTGACTAGCCCGGGAAAATTCGAGATCAGTAGATGGAACCCGCTCACCCCGATCAGGATTAATATTGCATCAGATAGAGCGCAGATCAGGCAAACCATAAATACATGCTCACCTTTCAAGCCCTGCTTCAGTACAAATGCGTTTTGCGCGCCAATCGCGAGGATCAAAGAAAATCCGAGTGAAAAGCCGTAGATGAAAGTATTCATGCGGCTATTTTATCTTTTTGCGAATCGCAATCTACAATAAAGGAAAATTCTCAAATCCATGGCAGTAGCTTTTTCCGGATCATGATATTATTGATGCCGATAACGAGTATTCGCAGCCTCAGGGAATGGATTACCTTTCCCGGGCTCTGGTCAGGTAATTCTAATAGCAGGATCCCATGTTTAAACAGCATTTTCAGCGCCCGGAAATTTTTCTTTACCTGTTTTCTGCAGCCGTGCCGTTGTCATTTGCGACCTGGCAGGCGCTGATTAACAACTTCTCGATCGAACAGGTTGGGTTTACCGGTATCGAGATTGGAATATTGCAGAGCCTGCGTGAAATTCCCGGATTTATTGCATTCGGCGTTATTTTTCTACTATTGATCATGCGCGAGCAAACTGTTGCATTTCTGGCTTTGCTGACTCTCGGCATCGGCACCGCAATAACGGGGTACCTGCCGTCGATCATGGGTCTGTACTTCACCACGGTATTAATGTCGCTCGGATATCATTATGCCGAAACTATCAACCAGTCGTTGACGCTTCAGTTAATTAGCAAGGAGCGGTTGCCGGTTATCATGGGCAAGCAGCTGGCGGTTGGATCATTTACCGGATTGTGCGTTTTCGCCGCACTTTACTGCCTGGTCGACATTCTCAATCTGGGTTATGACGTGGTTTACCTGCTCGGCGGGTCATTAACGGTACTGATCGCAGCCATGATGTATTTTAAATTCCCGCATTTCAAAGGTGATTCCGAACAACACAAAAAAATAATTTTGAGAAAGCGTTACTGGTTGTATTACCTGCTGACGTTTCTTTCTGGTGCACGTCGCCAGATTTTTGTCGTCTTCGCCGGTTTTTTAATGGTGGAAAAATTTCATTTCACAGTCGGTGAAATGTCAATGCTGTTCCTGATCAATGGTGTGTTGACAATTTATCTCGCTCCCAAGATTGGTCAGTTGGTGAGTTACTGGGGCGAAAAGCGAACCCTGACACTCGAGTACTGCGGATTGATCATCATATTCAGTTGTTACGCAATTGCAGAAAGTGCGGTATTCGCGTCCATGCTTTATATACTCGATCACTTCTTCTTTGCCATGGCGATCGCATTGAAAAGTTACCTCAAAAAGATAGCTGATCCAGCCGATATAGCTGCGACTGCCGGTGTATCATTTTCGATCAATCACATCGCCGCTGTTTTATTGCCTTTCGCACTCGGGCTGGTATGGATCGTTTCCCCGCCGATGGTGTTTATTACCGGCGCCTTAATCGCGGTAATGTCGCTGGTGTTGTCGCAAATGGTGCCCGCGGCGCCGGAACAGGGGACGGAGACTATCTACTCGCATGGATGATGTTGAAAGCCAACAATCTCCCGGCTGGATTTAAATTTCATACAAAACATCCGATCGGATGATATATTTCGTACCGGAAACAATTTCTTCTGAACCATGAACACAATGTAGGGGGTGCATGCCGTGAGGAAAGCACAGTGCCGCGCCCGCTGCTGTTTTGATATTCACCATCGTGGACTGATGGCGATTTTGCGCAGGCTGGGATGGGTTATTTCCTTCGACAAAAAACTGGGTGTGGCCACCTTCAAATTCATCGCTTAAAAACAGGAGAAACGATAGCTGACTCCATCGATCCGAATAGGCGTTGGCTAAAAGTTTTCTATCGACAACCTTACTGCCCGGCCAGGCGCCATCGGTATGCGGTTTAAAATAATCACCTGTCTGGTAACGATAGAATCGAAAACGAGTATTGATACCAAGCGCCTTTTTGCCTGAGAAAATTCCCTTTACGTCACTCATTAATCGTTGACAGCGTCGCCAGATGATATCACCTGTTAGGTCGTCTACTACCCAGGTGGCATTATGATTGTGGCGGACCGAGCGGGGTAGTGAGACCGCCGCATCTTGCAGGTAACCCAGCGATTCAGTCAGGTCAATCATTAGCTGACATTCGGCCAGGGATAAAATGCCGAGCAATTGAAATGCGCCAGGTACCTCGTCGATCTCAATGCGTTCACTGTTCCAGGGAAGCCTGTCGTCGAGGTTTAATGGATTATCAGATGCGTTTGCCCAGGTGGGTAGTGCGGGATGTTCTGCGCCCGATTCCCTGGCTACGATATAAAAGCCCTCACTGTTCTTGATTTGCATTTAGTCAAATTCTACTAGCCAGTCCGTCACCTGAGTATATCAAACAGTCGAGCCGCGATGAGAAACGAATACTGCCCGAAGTTATACCGCAAATCGCTTTCATTAGCAGCATTGCTGATGTATAAAATGCCCATGTTATTGTACGATGTAGAATCTGTTTATCGACTCGACAGGGCCGCAGTCGAGGCCGATGGCTTGTCAGAAATCAGCCTGATGCAGCGTGCCGGTGAGCGAGTCTGGCACGAAATTTCGAATCGCTGGCCTGAAATGACACGTATCACAATTTTTGCCGGTTCGGGTAATAATGGCGGTGATGCATTCGTGGTTGCCATTCTCGCGCATCAGCAGGGTAAAGATGTTCAGCTCGTTGTTTACGGCGATCTCGCACGACAGTCGGAAACCTCCGCGCATTTTTACAATATCTGGCTACAAAGTGGTGGCGAAATCCTCGAGCCGGGTCAACAGGAAATTATCGGTGAAGTCATCGTCGACGGTCTTCTGGGTATAGGGTTGAGCAGAGACCTGGATGCGGATTGGCAAGCGCTGATAAAACAGGTCAACCAGGCCGATGCGATTCGTGTTGCGATCGATATTCCATCGGGTTTGAACGCGAATACCGGCATTGCTCAGCCTTGCGCGGTGGAAGCTGATCTTACGGTTAGCTTTATTGCAGCCAAGGTGGGGCAATATCTGGCCGATGGCCCCGATTTCTGTGGTGAACTGCTATTTGACGATCTGGGTGTATCGTCGCATACCCGGGAGAGCCAGACCCCGACCCTGTCGGTGATCGATCAATGCAATGTCATATTACCAGCGAAACGTAAGCGCAATTCACATAAAAAAGAATTCGGCCACGTGCTGATTGTGGGGGGTGACCAGGGCATGACAGGCGCCACTTCGCTCGCCGCTCAGGCGGCTTTACGTGGTGGTGCGGGCCTGGTTAGTGTATTGGTACACCCACAGTGCACTCATGAATTATCGGCGATACCCGAACTCATGGTGCAAAGTTGGGATGATATTGATACCAGGCTCGCGCAGGCAACGGTGATTGTGGTCGGTCCCGGGCTGGGGCAAAGCGATGCCGCAAAATCCTGTTTGACAAAATTGCGCAACTGCAAACAACCAATGGTTGTAGATGCCGGTGCGCTAGAGGCAGATTTCCTCCTGGCCCTAAAGTCAAAGCAGGTTGTCATTACTCCACACCCGGGTGAAGCGGCTAAATTGCTGTCGACGACATCGACCGAGATTCAACTTGACCGTTTGAAAGCCTGCCAGTTGCTGGTCGATAAATTCGATGTGGTGAGCGTATTAAAGGGTAGTGGTAGCATTATTCAAAAAGCCGGATTGACAGCACAGATCAATGTGGGGGGAAACCCGGGTATGGCCACTGCGGGTACTGGTGACGTACTGGCCGGTTTAATAGCCGCGTTGCTGGGGCAGAAACTGGCTGCTTTTGAAGCCGCCCGCACCGGCGTGTTAATTCACGCACTCTGTGCCGAGGACTATACCGTGCATTATGACGAGAGTGGACTGATCGCCAGTGATATTGTGCAGTGTATCCCCCGTATAGTTAAGCAGCTGCAGGAATCGCGACGCAGTTTATGTTAATCAAGCATGAGGCGCAGATGCGTCAACTTGGCGCTGACTTGATTGCAGCCTGCGAATCGGGTGGCATTATTGCGTTACGCGGTAACCTGGGTAGCGGAAAGACGACGTTGGTACGCGGCGCACTCGAATCGTTAGGGGTAAGCAGCGGGGTTCGAAGTCCAACCTATACGCTGATTGAATACTACGAGTTTGATCAGCTCTGCATTGCTCATCTGGATCTTTACCGTCTGGCGGACGCCGAAGAGTTGGAATATCTGGGCTATCGAGATTACCTCAATTCGACAACCATCTGCTTTATCGAATGGCCAGAGCGGGCCGAGGGTTATTTAACCGGCGTCGGTCTCGAAATTGGTATCGATTACGATGTTGATGGACGCCTGCTTGAATTTAAATCGAGTGATAACTGGGGTAGACGACTGGTCGCTGCTGTGATTCCTTAGTAATATTCTAGATAAACCCACTATCTAATTAATAAATATAGGAAAAAGGTTGATTTTTCGACCTGAATTAACTATAAATAGAGTCTCCCTATTGGCGAAAAGTACTCACTCCCCGGACCTATGGATCCATTTTCGACAACAAGGCGCGGTTTTCTAAAACGAGTGGCTCGTTACGGCGCAGCGCTAGTGATGCTGGCAGGCCATAAAACCACATTCGCAAAGAGTTCCGCGGCGTTAACCGGCATTCGTGTATCTCAGACCTCCGATAACCATACCCGAGTGGTTTTCGATCTTTCGACTGGTACTGGACACAATCTGTTCACGCTGGATAATCCACGGCGAATCGTCATAGATCTGAAACGCACGCGTGAGAGTAGCGCCCTGGTCGTTGTTAAGCAAAAAACCAGTCTAATGCGAGGTATACGTTCGGCCAAGCGGGGTTCGGATACACTCAGAGTGGTACTGGATTTGAAAAATAGTGTGCGACCGCGTAGTTTTTTTCTCAAACCTGATGGGAAATCGGGACATCGCCTGGTGGTTGACTTACACGCGACTAATCTGAGCCCAACGCCGATAATTACCAGTCAGCAGCAAAGACAAAAGCAGAAAAAAGAATTTATTATTGCAATCGATCCGGGTCATGGTGGACGCGATCCCGGTGCTATCGGCAGGAAAGGTACACGTGAAAAAGATGTCACACTGGCAGTTGCAAAAAAGATGAAAACATTGATCAATCGAGAGCCGGGATATAAGGCCATCCTGACGCGTAATCGAGACCAGTTTGTTATATTGCGAAATCGTGTAAAAAAAGCACGTGATAATCGGGCTGATTTATTTATTTCGCTCCATGCTGATTCATTTAGAAGCCCGAGAGCCGAGGGTGCTTCGGTTTATGCATTATCACTCAACGGTGCCAGTAGCGAGGCGGCACGACGCATAGCCGAGAAGGAAAATGCTTCTGATTTACTCGGTGGTATCAGTCTTGCCGACAAGGACGATTTGATTGCGTCGGTCTTGCTTGACCTGTCTCAAACAGCAACCATTCAGGATAGTCTGCAATTTGGCTCTAATGTATTGAAAAACCTGCGTAAGGTATCGAAGCTAAATAATAAACAGGTGCAACAAGCTGGATTTGCGGTACTCAAAGCGCCCGATATGACGTCAATTCTAATTGAAACCGCATTCATCTCTAATCCTAAGGAAGAGAGAAAATTACGCAGTAGCAAGCATCAACAAAAATTGGCAAATGCGGTGTTTGCCGGAATCAAGACCCACCTTAAAAACCGTATATCCTAGTCCGAATTTCTCGCCACCCTCGCTACTGATGTCGCCGAATTGCTCACTATGGCGGTATCTATTTGCGTCGATCGGATTGACCTGGTGTCTATCCAGCTCTATTAGGAGTAGTCAGAAATTCCTAATGTTGTTACTCTGATGGCCTGCGTTACAAGGTGACTACAACGGGTCCAGAGCTACCCAGATGATTCTAGACAAAAACTGGCGATTACCGCTTCGCGATTTGCCAATTCCATCATTTTCGCTTTGAAACTGCAGCAGTGATGGAAAGTTCTATAACCCTGCCGTTCTGGATATTCGTCCTACTGGTTTTAACCGCTGTATTATTGATACTGGATCGTATTTTACTTCCCGGGTTTCGCTGGTACCTGCGTCGTCGCGTGAATCGTGTTATCGAGGAGGTTAATACCCGCCTCGATATAGAAATCAGGCCGTTTCAACTTACCCGCAGGCAGGCGTTGATCGACCAGCTGGTGTTCGATGACAGGGTCACTGAAGCAATCAAGGAATATGCCAGGGAACACGCGATGCCAAAGGAGGTGGTACAGGCGAAAGTACTGCGTTACGCCAATGAGATAGCCCCATCGTTCAATGCCTATGTCTATTTTCGCTTTGGCTACTGGCTGGCTAAATCGATTGGTCGAATGTTGTATCGGGTACGTGTTGGTTTCTATGACGACGAGGGCCTGAAAAAGATTTCGCCGGATGCCAGCGTAGTATTTGTGATGAATCATCGTAGCAACCTGGATTATATTCTGGTGTCTTTCCTTGTCGCAGAAAAAACAGCCCTTTCTTACGCGGTCGGTGAATGGGCCAGAATCTGGCCGCTACAAACTCTGGTTAAATCAATGGGGGCCTTTTTTGTGCGGCGTAATTCACGTAATGCCCTGTATCGACGGGTGTTGGAACGATACGTCAATCTGGCAACACGCGCGGGTGTTTGCCAGGCGGTATTTCTCGAAGGTGGCTTAACCCGTGACGGGAAGCTGCGCGAACCGAAACAGGGGTTTCTCGATTACATGTTGCGCGACTACCATGCGGATATCGACCGCGATGTAGTATTTGTACCGGTAGGAATTAACTATGACCGGGTCATAGAAGATATGACCCTGGTGCGCAAGCTTGATCCGGCCGCAGGTAAAAGAAGCTTCTGGTTCGTGCTAAAAACCACCGGCCGATTTTTTGTTAAAACTCTTTTTATGAACCGTGATAAACGCTGGTTGCGATTCGGTTATGCGAGTGTGAATTTCGGTAACCCAATCTCAATGCGACGCTATAGCGAAAAAAATAATTTTGATTTGAGTCAGATGGATCAAGCCAGGCGCTATGAACAGGTACAGAGACTAAGCCATCGACTGATGCAGGAGATCGCGAATGTAATACCGGTTTTACCGGTTGCGATGATGAGTGAAATTGTACTTGAGCATCAGTCGGAATGGTTAAGTGAACTGGATCTGAAGGCAGCGGCTTCGATACGCATTACCCAGCTTCAGGAAAAAGGCGCGCCCATCGATATGGCGCCGAATGCGCTTGAAGGTGTACTGAGCGCAGCATTGGTGATGCTGGAGGGCAGGGGATTTATCGAGATTGAAGAAAACCTGCTGAGGGCAAAACCAGAGTCGCTCGATATACTAAAGTACTATGCCAACTCGATAAGCCACTGGTACGCCAGCCCGTAGAAAGAATGAAGTGATAGATACCTGCTATTGTGAAGCCGCGATGAATGCCCCAATCACTTCACGATAGCGGGGAAATGATGTCACGTCATTGTGTCTGGCGCCTGCAATCAAGTGATAATTGACCTGGGCCCGGGTAAACTGATCTCTCAGCTTCTCGGCGTGTTTATACGGGACCACCCGATCTAGCTCAGCAGCAATAATTAATACAGGTACATTGATGTTTTTGGCATAGGTGATCGAATCGAATCGATCCCTGGCCAGATAACGAGCAGGCAAATAGGGATAGTGTGTCTGCGCGAGCTCGGCAATACTGTCGTATGGTGTCAGCAGGAATAGTTGTTCGATTTCGCGTTTTGAGGCGAGATACACTGCGACGCCGCTGCCGAGACTTCTGCCCATCAGGCTAATAGAGGGGTGCAGCGCCTGGATTTGATCGTATATCGCGATAGCGTCAGAAAATAGCCCCTGCTCGGTTGGCTCCCCCTGACTATTACCATAACCCCGATAATCGATCAGATAGACCGTAAAATTTTTGAACAGGTCCTTGAACAGATCAATATTATTCGTTATATCTTCGGCGTTGCCGCCGAAATAAATCATCGCTTCCGCTTGCCCCTTGTTCAATACCCATCCATGCAGGGAAATATCCCTGTTTTTGAAGCTAATAGTTTCCTCCATAATCCCCTCACTGGCGGGCACAGGGTAAAACAGCATGCTGCGTTGCCGCAGATAAACCAGTGCGACTATTAATAGATATCCGACAGCAAGTAACGACAGCAGGGTGATGATCGACTTCAACTGGTTCTCCACTTCCTATATATTAAAAATTCTTGGGGGGCTGGCCAGACCTAGCCATCCAGGCTACCGAATACTCTTCTAAGCAATTCGGTCGAGCGAGCTGCCGGGTTTTCACGGATATTCGCTTCCTCCCTGGCCACTAATAAAAACAGTCCATCGATGGCCCGGTCTGTCGCATAGGCATCGAGATCGGGGTTTATCTTGTGCACCAGCGGAATTTTATTGTATCGGTTGATTATGTCATCGTAGTATCGGGTGGCTTTAACTTCATCCAGTGACCTGGCAATGACCGGTAAAAATCTTGACCTCAAAGATGTAGATGTGGCCCTCCTTAAATACTGGGTGGCTGCATCGGGTTCGCCGTTAAGGATAGAAAAAACGCCCTCGATGGTCAGCGATTTAATCGCATTAATGAAGATAGGTTTTGCTTGCACGGCGGCCCTTTCAGCACCCCGGTTCAGTTGACGTACGAATTTATCGACCTCTGATCCAAGACCGATTCGTCTGAAAGTCTTTTCTACTTTTCGTACCTCGGGTGGAAACGGAATTTTTAACGCCGGGTTTTTATAATAGCCATCCAGTTTTGACGCCTGCGCTGAGCCTATTGAAATGCCCTGTACCAGGGCGCTTCTGAGGCCAGCTGCGACCTCGCTCCTGCTCAACGGCTTTTGTTGAATTTCAGCCAGAAGGTCGACAGATCTTTGTAAATCTGCAGACGAACAGGAAATTAACAACAATGGGATCAGGATTATGGATTTGTTCAAGTAATTCATCATAGAAATTGAATTTTACCTGAATTAACCATTGTTGAGTCTCGTAGTTTATTAGGTTTCTGATCGATCGTGGCGATTGTATCCTATTTGTTTTGACAAGTATTTGCCTTGCAAATACTATCGTTTAATTTTTCCCGGGAGTTGTTATGTCTAATCAATTTCAAGCCTATCAAATCAATAAAACTGAAACTGGTCAAACCTGCGAGCTAAAGCAGCTTGACGATGCCGATCTGATGGATGGGGATGTTACCGTCAAGGTTGAATATTCGACCTTAAATTACAAAGATGGCCTCGCTTTAACTGGAAAATCCGGGGTGGTGCGCACATTTCCGCTGACACCGGGTGTCGATTTAGCAGGGACGGTGTTAAGCTCAGAGCACGGTAATTTCAGTGTCGGAGACCAGGTTGTGCTGAATGGTTTCGGTGTTGGTGAAGTGCACTCGGGGGGCTACGCACAAAAAGCACGGGTCAAAGGCGACTGGCTGGTGCAACTGCCAGATGGACTTGATACACGACAAGCGATGGCGATCGGTACCGCTGGATATACGGCAATGCTGTGCGTCATCGCCCTCGAAAATCACGGTATACGGCCTGGCGACGGCGATGTCCTGGTTACTGGTGCATCGGGTGGCGTCGGCAGTGTCGCCGTGGCGATATTGAATAAGCTGGGCTATCGGGTAGTGGCAACTACCGGGCGCATGGAGGAAAAAGATTACTTGAACAGGCTCGGTGCGGCGGACGTTCTTAAGCGTTCTGAGTTTGCCGCAAAGGCCAGGCCCCTGTACAAGGAACGATGGGCCGGTTCTATCGATGTGGCTGGCGGTAATACCCTGGCAAATGTGTTAAGTCAGGTTAAATATGGTGGTGCCGTAGCCGCTTGCGGGCTGGCTGAGTCCATCGAATTGCCGACTTCGGTGGCCCCGTTTATTTTACGCGGTATCACCCTGTACGGGATCGACTCGGTAATGGTTTCTCTCGATAAACGTGGCCAGGCCTGGGGTCGACTGGCACAGGATCTAGACCTGAAGCTGCTCGACGAGTTATCCTTTGATCTCGATTTTGCTGACCTACCGCAGGCGGCCGAAGATATACTCGCCGGTAAGATTCGGGGTCGGGCAATTGTCAAAATCCCGGATTGATACTCGACTATATATTTCCTCTTGATTTCAGTGGCCTCGTCGATTACCGGCCTGTTTCCTCTCGTTGAAAAAATCGATGGAGCGTAGATACGCCCTCGGTGCAGGTCTGGTCATTATAGGTGGCGTGTTCCTGAGCCTGTCTGGAATCATGCTACGTAATATCGAATCGGCGAGTGGTTGGCAAATCCTGTTTTATCGTGGTATTGCTTTCTCGTTTATGCTTTTCCTGGTGTTATTGTTGAAATATCGCAAGGGCACCCTGGATGCGTTTCGAGCGATCGGCAATCCCGGCTTGTGGGCAGCGCTGGCACTGGGCCTGGGTTCGGTTGCCTATATATTCGCGATCTTGTTAACCACCGTGGCCAACGCGTTATTTATTATCGGTGCATCGCCGCTCGCAACTGCCCTCGTCGGTTGGTTAATACTGGGTGAGAAAACCTCGAGGTTCGGTATTATTGCAATGTTGATATCGCTAACTGGCATAGGCCTGATGTTTGCCGATGGGCTTATCGAGGGTAGATGGCTGGGTAATATTGCCGCGTTAATCGTTGTCGCCTCATTTGTCATATTTTTACTGATTGTGCGAGGCCGTCAAAAAGTCGATATGCTACCTGCCACCTGCCTCGGGGGACTGATAATGGCAGCGGTAGGCGGTATATTCGCCAATGATTTAGTAATATCGAATCACGATCTGGTGATTGCTTTATTGATGGGATGGGTACAGTTTGGTATCGGCTTTATGTGCTTCACCATCGCCACGCGTTATATCATGGCTTCCGAAGTGGCATTGTTTGCCCTGACCGAGTCAATACTCGGCCCGATCTGGGTCTGGTATGGTGTTGGCGAACAGCCAAGCCTGTTGACTTTCATCGGCAGTGGTATAGTGCTGCTGTGTGTGAGTTCCTATTGTATTGCCGGAATCCGGGATGAACGGCGGCGGCTTCAATCAATCTCGACCTGATCTCCAACCCGAATCGAACCCGGTGTGATCAGGTTGCAGCACACCCCACCACTTAATGCCTTTTTCAACAGTAATTTCAACAAAGTCCTGTTCCTGCATGGCAGCCCGTGGCTTCGTCTTGATAGCAATGGATTTAAGTAGACTCATCTGGTATTGCGGTAATTTTTCGGCAGATTATAGTCGAAATTATTGGTCAATGATTTGATAACAGGGTGAATAGCGACTGCTGGGGACTTTCATTCGTTCCTGCTGTATGAAAGATTTGAGCAGGTCGTCGAGCGACCGCATGATTTTTTGTTTACCGCGAATTTCAAACGGGCCGTACTGTTCGATCGCGCGAATGCCATTTTCCTTAATATTGCCGCTGACGATAGCTGAAAATGCCTGGCGCAGTGATGCGGCCAGTTGGTGTTTTGGTAAGCCGCTATCGAGATTCAACCGGGCAACGTTTTCATGGGTCGGGTGAAATGGTGTTTGAAACTCCTGATCAATTTCGAGTATCCAGTTAAAGTAGTAAGCATCGCTATTATCGCGCCTGAAGTTTCTTACTGATTCTACACCGGTGGTAATTTCACGGGCCACTGTTACCGGGTCGCTGATTATGATTTTATAAAGCTGCTGGGCTTCACGACCGAGCGTGAGTTTCACAAACTGGTCGATCATCTCGAAATAACCCCTTGAGCTTTCAGGTCCGGTAAAAATGAGTGGGAAGGGCAGGTCACGATTTGCCGGATTGAGTAATACCCCGAGGATGTACAGAATTTCCTCGGCGGTTCCAACACCACCGGGAAATACAATGATCCCATGTCCACTACGCACGAAACCCTCCAGTCTTTTTTCGATGTCAGGCATGATAACCAGTTCGTTGACGATGGGGTTTGGTGATTCGGCGGCGATTATGCCGGGTTCACTCATTCCGATATAGCGCCCGCTATAGGTGCGTTGTTTGCTATGACCGATAGTTGCTCCTTTCATCGGACCTTTCATCGCACCGATGCCACAGCCGGTACAAATGTTCAGGCCACGCAGGCCAAGTTCGTATCCAACTTTCTTGGTATAGTCGTATTCGGCGCGGCCGATCGAATGACCCCCCCAACATACCACCAGGTTTGGTTCGGTTTCAGGAATCAGAACCTTGGCATTTCGTAGAATATGAAACACTGCATTAGTGATACCTTCCTGCTTACCCAGGTCAAAAATTTGATTGGTTTCGATCTGGTTTTTGATATAGACGATATCGCGCAGAACCGAAAATAACAGTTCCTGAATGCCAGTAATTACCTGGCCATCGACATAAGCGCTTTCCGGCGCATTCTCGAATTCGAGCTTAATACCGCGTTCCTGGGGTACCACACGAATATTGAAATCCTTGTATTGTTCAAGTACCTGCTTGCTATCGTCGACTATGCTGCCGACATTAAGTACTGCCAGGGAACAGCGCCGATAAATATCGTAACTGCTATCGTGTTCGCTATCCTGTTTGAGCTGGTTCACCTCCAACTGTGAAAGAATTTCCATTTGGTCGTGCGGGGTGAGGCGGGTAATTTCCGTGTTTTTACTCATAGGGTCAAAATTGGTCTAAAATTAGGAGGATACTAAAGAAATTCGGTGATAAAAGTATAGTGCAGGAATTGCACAGAGGTATCATGACATGAGTGACGAATTATACGAAGTGGCATTTTCCGGTAAAATTAGCGACGGCGCCGACCTGGGTGAAGTAAAGGTAAGGCTCGGTGTGATGTTTAAGGCCGACGAATCCAAATTGACGCAATTATTTTCCGGAAAACGCATTGTCATCAAGAAAAATATCGATAAGCAGACCGCGATTAAATTTCATACTGCACTAAAACGGGCAGGTGCCGAATGCGAAGTGAGGTCCCTTGCTTCAAGTGGCAAGGCGGTTTCCAACTCGAGTCCAAAACCAGAATCGCCTCCACCAGCTGCATCAAAGGCTCCTCCGGCGACACCCGTGAGGACAGCCACCTCCGCAGACCCTGGAGATGCGCCACCACCCAATACCGATCCGCTCGGTATTACCGGCGATCAAATTGAAAATCTGGCGGCTACCGTCGCTCCCGTTGGTAGTGATATGCAGGATGAAATCAAGCAGGTTGCAGCTCCAGCTATAGATATTTCGGATCTGGATGTTGCACCTGTCGGCGCCGATATCGGTTCGGGCAAAAAAGAACCTGATCCACCACCACCGGATACCGCCGGTATATCGATGTCCGAAAATTAGGGAGATGAAGAGTGTCCCGTTTGTTACCAACCGGAAACTTAATTCCAGGCTCCGGTTACGCGTTCGTGATACCGAGATTACTGGTTTAACGTCGCCGGGCGTGTGCAATCATCTGCAAAATCTGTTGAAACACGGCATTACCCAGAGACTCTTCGAGATCAATTGCGAGACTGTGTGAATAGTAGGGTGTCAGGTCCAGCCCAACTCCAAGACCATATATTTCCATGCCTGGTTCGGCCTCGTATCGCCCAACTACCTGTTTAAGGTGATTGTCGAGGTAATATTCATCGTTAGTCAGACTGGTAGCAGTATCCATCGGGCTGCCATCCGATACCACGATTAGAATTTTGCGTAATTCACCGTGTTTGCGCATGCGTTTGCAAGCCCAGTCGACCGCCTCTCCGTCTAACCCCTCACGAAAACTGGGTGTTTTTAGTAAAGCCGCAATATTTCGACGCGCTTTACGCCAGCGGGTATCGGCATTTTTGAATATTAAATGACACTGCTCGTTCAGGCGTCCGGGATTCTCGGGACGTCCGTTTGCCAGCCAGTCCTGATGGGCACGTCCACCGTTCCAGTTGCCGGTGGTAAATCCCAGGATCTCGGACGTTATTTCGGCCTGGTCGAGCGCGCGTCCAAAACTATCGACCATCATTGCAATGTATTCGATATACTTTTTCATCGATCCCGAGCAATCGATGAGAAACGAGACCAGGCAGTCATTTTTGTAACGATATTGGTCTTTGCGAAAAATACGCCTCTCGGCCGGTGTCGAGATAACCTGGCTTAACCGTCTTCCGTCGATTAGGCCTTCTTCCTCACCGAAGCGCCATCCGTCACGCCCTGGCACTGCCAGTAAGTCAGTGATTTGTCGCGCCAACCGCGGAATATTAATACCCTGGTCGTGAATCAGGCGATCGAGCCGGTCACGAAATTCAACCAGTTCAGCGGGACGAATTCGGCTCGCTGCTATGTATTCGCTATCGTACTGGCGCGTGAATACCCGGTAGACGCCGATATCACCACTTAAGACCTTGCTGGTACCGGTAATAACCGTGGCTATATTGCCATCCTCGGCGTCGTCAGAAAAATCAGCTGCCAGGGTGATACGACTCAAAAAGCCCTCCGGATCATCGTGTTTGCTATTGGCTGCATTATATTTCAGCATAGAGGTTTGTACCGTATTACCGACTATCTGTGCGATCGCCAGCGCGTGCTCAGCAAAGGCTTTTTGATCATGTCGGTTGTGGCGTAGCGCGGAGAAATGATGACCGATAACCGGTGAAATGTTGGCGCGTGTGGCTTCGATGATATCGTCGGTTTCCTCCAGTACCGGATTACCAGTCAAACGCGACCAGGCCATCTGGGCGATGGTGTAGATCAATAGTCCAGGCTCGGTCTCGGTGTGATTTGCCTGGTGATAGAAAAGGGACCACTGACGAAATCGGTAATACAGGTTTGACTTGATACCAGGAAATTGAATATTAACCAGCGATTCGACACGTAGCTGTTCCAGCAGGTCAAAGATGAGTCGCGCTACGGGAGAATCGGGACCTAGCGAGCGGTGCAGAGGCTTGTCGCTATGCCGAAGCCATAATGCAATGCCGTCGGAAGCACCGCGATACGACCGGAAGTCATCTTGCAGCAGGTCGATTTGTAGATGGGGAACATCGAGTCCGACGCGTTTGCCGTTCAGGAACAGCATTTTACCGCGATGACGCAAATCGGCGAGCCCGGTCAGGGCACGAATCGACGCGCCACAAAGCTCTTGTTTGAGTTGCTGTTGTTTTTGGTTGATCTGCATTGGCGGATTACTAATCGGTTCCCCGATGCAACTGTAGATAGGAAACATCCAGTTCCTGATCAAAGCAGCGCTGGAAGTACTCGGCAATGATCGCGTGTTCGTCGTCCTCGCATTTATTTAAAAAAGAGAATCTGAAGGCCAGCACATGATCATTGAATATCAGGCTATTTTCAGCCCAGGAAATAACTGTACGTGGTGACATCAGGGTCGATAGATCGCCAACCACGAAACCCTGGCGGGTGAGTGACGCGAGGGTGACCATCGATTTCAGTAATCTGGATTTCTTATCCTCCAGAAATTCAGGTGCGCGATTTTGAACGATAGCCATTTCTTCTTCTGTGCTCAGATAATTCAATGTTGCAACGATATTCCAGCGGTCAATCTGGCCATGATTGAGAAGTTGTGTGCCATGATAAAGACCGCTTGTATTTCCCAGGCCGACAGTATTTGCGGTGGCAAATAAACGGAAGTAGGGGTGAGGTGTCAATACTCGATTCTGGTCCAGCAGGGTAAATTTACCGTCACGCTCCAGCAGGCGTTGAATCACAAACATGACATCGGCGCGTCCGGCATCGTATTCGTCAAATACCAGGGCAATCGGGCGCTGTAACGACCAGGGGACAATGCCTTCCTGAAATTCAGTAACCTGGCGGTCATCGCGTATTACGATCGAATCCTTACCGACTAGATCGAGTCGGCTGATATGACCGTCGAGGTTGACGCGCATACAGGGCCAGTTAAGGCGTGCCGCGATCTGTTCGATGTGGGTCGATTTACCGGTGCCATGTAAACCCTGTAGCATGACTCGGCGGTTATGTGTGAAGCCGGCCAGAATGGCAAGCGTTACCTCGGCATTAAAATGATAAGCCTTATCAATGTCTGGCACATAATCACTGCTTTCTGAAAAACCCTTAACTTGCAAGCTCGTATCGATACCAAACAGGTCTCGTACCGAAAGCAGGACATCGGGCTCATCGGGCATGGAAATCGAATGCATACTTGTTAATCCTGATTATTATCGAGCCTGTCTAATTATACTGAACCCGACAGGCCCTACCTGGTACCAAAAAAACAGAAGTATATCTTATCGACTAGTTGGCCAACATTAAACCGTGGGACTAATCCCCCGGACTGAATGGCTATCTATTGTTTTGATTTGTAGATTGCCTGACAATTGCGTACTGCTAAAACGTAAATGTTTTTACAATCGACTGGGGCTAAACATGAATAACACGGGACCATTGGCGGGCTATCGGGTGATCGAGCTGGGGCAATTGCTGGCCGGTCCATTTGCCGGGTGTATGCTGGGTTATTTCGGTGCCGAGGTGATAAAAATCGAGCCACCCGACGGCGGCGATCCAATACGGCGATGGCGCGAAGTACAAAACGACACATCTTTCTGGTGGTATTCGTTGGCGAGGAACAAAAAATCGGTGACGATCAACCTCAAATCGGAAAAAGGCGTCGGTCTGGTCAGGGAGTTGATCAATAACGCCGATGTAGTGATAGAAAATTTCAGGCCGGGGGTAGTCGAAGGCTGGGGTCTCGGTCCCGATGAGTTTAAACAAAGTAATCCCGGACTTGTCTATGCCCGAATTTCGGGATTTGGTCAAACTGGACCCTACTCGAAAAAAGCTGGATTTGCTTCCGTCTGTGAAGGTATGAGCGGGTTCCGCTATATCAACGGGCATCCCGGTGAGGCACCGGTACGTCCGAATCTAAGCATTGGCGATACTATATCCGGTATTCATGCTGCACTTGGAATCAGTTTGGCGTTGCTTGAACAAAAACAAAGTGGTCGGGGACAGGTTGTCGATGTCGCACTTTACGAGTCCATGTTCAATCTGATGGAAGCAGTAGTGCCTGAATATGATGGTGCAGGCGTCATCCGTGAGCCTTCGGGTAGTACCGTAACCGGAATTGTGCCGACAAACACCTATCGGTGCCGCGACGGTAAATTCGTAGTCATCGGCGGCAATGGTGACTCAATTTTTCAGCGTCTGATGATTGCCGCCGACCAGCCTGAAATGGCCAGTGACCCTCGTTTAGCCACAAATCCAGGTCGGGTGCAGCACGAGGCTGAAATCGACAGGGTTCTATCGCACTGGTGCCTGCAGAATGACTCACTGCCACTACTGGAAATTCTCGACCAGAACAAGGTACCCGCGGGACCGATTTACAATGTGGAAGACATGGTTAATGACGCTCATTTCAGTGCCCGTGGCTTGTTCGAAAATATTGAAGTGAACGGCAAGCCCCTGAAGATTCCTGCAATCATGCCTAAGCTGGATAAAACTCCCGGACGAACCCGGTGGCCGGGTCCGCAACTTGGTAGTCATAATCAGGAAGTTCTGGGTGGCCTGCTCGAGCTATCGGTCGATGAACTGAAAGGCCTGTCACAAGATGGCGTAATCTCCGATTTTCAGCCGGCCGAGTAAAAATGTCACTATTGGCAAGAGTTGTGAAATAACTCATAGTTCGTCGATGGTTACAGCTATATTGAGGGAATATAATGTATTCGCGCAATACGAGAAACCAGCAATGAATAATTTGTTCAATCTTGGCCCGTTACTTTCCACTAGCCTGGCTTTGTTCCTGGTGTTGGTTGGTAACGCATTCTTCTCTAATAATAACCTGTCGACAAATGTCGATCTTGAATCTATTCTAAGATTAATTGATGAAGGTGAATATAGTGGTGCGATAGGCCAGCTCCATGTCGAACTGGACAATGATTATGATAATCCGGGAATCCTGTCCCTGATTGGTTTAAGTCATCGCAAGCTATTAAACTACGAGGACGCCTTGATTTTTTACCAGTCGGCGTTGCTCGTGGAACCCGGGCACCCGGGCGCCAACCAGCATTTGGGCGAGCTGTATGTCGAAACTAATCAGCTCGATAAAGCACAAAAACAACTGGAGTTACTCGAAAGTTTGAACCTGTTTGGCTCGAGTGAATATGCCGATTTAAAAGAATCTATCGAACAATACCGGCATCAAACGGGTAGCGCCTGATTTTTATATAGCGTAAGGGTAATACTTGCCTGATTTCGAAGCAATTTACTACAGCGGCCTGACCCTTGATCGTGCCAGCGAGCTAAGAAAGGACTCGGTCTGGATCGATCAGCAATGGCATCGATCCAACTGCAAAGTGCTGCTATTAAAAGACGATCAAAATCTGATGCACTGGCAAAGGGATGCTGGCCTGGCCCCGGTATCTATTAGTCACAATCGTGATGAAATTAAAAATCTCGGACTGGATCTATCCGCCGTTGTATTTTTGGGGCTTGATGAGGATAATCCGCTGTTTGCGGCTGATGCTGCAGCGTACGAAGATACAGTATTTGACAGCATAATAGGTGATAACGAGTTTATCGACCTACGCCAGGCAGGGTGGTTCCTTAGTGCGCAGGAAGCAGCGTTGCTCGCCTATGCAAGAGGTCTACTCTACTGGAACCGGCACAGCGGATTTTGCAGTACCTGCGGTAGTGCCACTGAAATTCAGCATGGGGGTCATCTCAAGTTGTGCACTAACGTTCAGTGCGCGCGTATGACCTTTCCTCGCACCGATCCTGCCGTAATCATGCTGGTGGAACACCGGCCCGAGTCAGGGCCGCCACGCTGTCTACTGGCGCGCAATGCGCGATTTCCGTCGCGAATGATGTCTACCTTGGCTGGATTTGTAGATCCTTCTGAAAGTCTGGAAGAGACCGTGAAACGTGAGGTATATGAAGAGTCAGGTATCCAGGTAACTAATGTCACCTATCAGGCGTCACAGCCCTGGCCGTTTCCTTCCTCGATTATGCTCGGGTTTCATGCGCTGGCACTGACCACCGAGATTCGTATCGACAGAATTGAAATAGAGGAGGCCGGATGGTTTAGTGCCGAACAACTGGGTAATTTTGGCGAGTGGGGTGACACTGGTGATGGATATTGTCTACCGAGAAAAGACTCAATCGCCCGATATTTGATTGAAACCTGGATGGCCGATGTAACGAGGCGCCCATGAAACTGGGCGCCTCATTGACTCTTAAGCACATTTTGCTACCTCGTAGTGCGCCTGATTGGCACTATCGATATCAACTACCTGGGAACTTACCCGTTTTGTAGACTGAACCAGTCGATTACTGCGGGCCGCCTGGTCGCGATACTGATTGCGGCGAGTGTTCAATCCTTTCAGCGTGGTTTGTCCTGACTTCAGATCCTGTATATCGACAAACGTCAACCCGATATCCTTCAACATATGCTCGCTCAGTTGTGAGATTGCTTCATTATTTCGCCTGGCCTTAGCAGCTTCCCTGGAATCATCTACATACTGCTTGACAGCAATTTTTATTTTAGCCAACACGGCAAGCACAGATTTGGCACGGATCTCGCGACCATATTGCAGGTGGTCCGAATCTGTTGATCCAGTTTGATCGATAAATTGTCGGCTGATGCCGTTTCCGGTGTTAGCATCGACGATTGATGCGATTGCAAAGTTAAATAATTTCATATTAGATTTCCTCTAGTAAGTAATTTCAAAGATTTATTGCTACGATGGGAATATATGTCTAATATAACGGTTTAACAAACGATAATTTCTATATAAATGTTTAGAAAAACTAAACCATAATGGCATCATTACCGCCACTCAATTCGCTTCGCGCTTTCGAAGCCGTGGGCCGGCATTTAAGCTTTAGCAAGGCGGCTAATGAACTTAACGTCACGCCCGGCGCAATCAGCCAGCAAATTCGGGGTCTTGAGGAATTCCTCGAAATCAAGCTATTCAAACGGCGTAATCGCTCGATCGTTCTCACTGATTCCGGGCAGGTATTCCTGCCGTTATTGTCGGATGGTTTCTCGCGTATTGCCGAGGCGGTTGATTCGGTGCGCAGGTCCCAGGGAGAGGAACCCTTGACGATTACCGCTGCTCCTTCGTTTACTTCAAAGTGGCTAATACCCCGGCTGTGTAAATTTCAGGCGCTACATCCGGAAATCGATGTACGGATCGATGCCTCTTCACGGCTGGTCGATTTTGTACGCGAAGATATTGATGTCGGCATTCGGTTTGGTACCGGTGAAATCGAAGGTCTCGACTCGAATTATCTATTTTCATTTGACCTAATCCCGGTCTGTAGCCCGGATTTAAAACATGAAGGAAAAGCCGTGCATGATCTATCGGATATACGTCACCACACTTTACTTCACAGCCAGGACACCGATTTTGATCCTAGTTTTCCAGATTGGGCAATGTGGCTGGCCACCGCCGGCGTCGACGACGTAGATGCCAGTCGCGGGATATTTTTCAGCCAGGGAGAGATGGTCATCGAGGCAGCGATAGAGGGACAGGGAATCGCTTTGGGCGCTAGTGTAATGGTAGCAGGCGCCTTGGAATCGGGGCGCCTGGTACAACCATTTGAAACACGATTACCCGTGCGCCTCAGTTTCCACCTGATCACTACCAGGCAAAAAACACGTAGTTCAAAAATTGGCGCATTCAGGCAGTGGATACTCGACGAAAGTGCTTACCTACGTGATGAAGAAATTGGGCACAGGCGTCTGCCGTCTCCGGGTTGATTGTTAAAGGCAAAAAAAAGAGCGAGACCGGAGCCTCACTCTTTCAATTACCCACCTCTTGCGAGGCTGGTTGTGGCTTAGCATTCAATCATTGTAAGCCTTATTCGTGATCTGCTAACTAGACAGCAACGATGTTCTCTGCCTGGGGGCCCTTTTGCCCTTGTGTGACAGTGAATTCAACTTTTTGGCCTTCAGCCAGGGTTTTAAAACCCGAGCCAGCAATTGCGCTGAAGTGTGCAAAAACGTCAGGTCCAGACTCTTGCTCGATGAAGCCAAAGCCTTTAGATTCGTTGAACCATTTAACGGTACCGGTTGTTGTAGACATATAGATATCCTATTTAATTAAAAAAAAGCCTGTTGCTATAGAGGCCATTGGGCTGGAAGTTTTGCTATTACTTATGAAAAACAGGACAAGGTACAAACGAAAGAAGGAACAAACGAAGGGATGTCGAAATAATGTGCATAAATATAAGACTTACTTTCAAGCCGAGCGGATTATATACATCATTGGCCGCCGGTCAACAAGTATTTTCTGCATTAAATTACAATGTAAATCCTTGTCACTACAGGCATTTTATCTACAAAGAACGATCGCAACCATAATCCTGGGAGAATAATATCGGCGTGCAATAAGTTTTAAAGATTAAAAATAAAGCTGAATTCGATACCGGTATGGAACGACTGGCTATCCGGCTCGGTTAAAAAACCCGAAGAACCGAAAAAATCTGTAGTGAAAACAGTATTACTGCGCCCAAATTCCCAGTATTCGGTAAATATGCTGATGGCGGTAGACATGCCTTCTTTGCGAGTCCAGGTTTTACCAGCACGGAGGCGGTATCCGAAATCTGAACCGAGAGAGAAATCCACTTCGCTCGAGGGCAGGAATAACGTCATCTCGGGCTTAAAATTGTACATCGCTGATACTTCGAGCCAGTACCTGGATTGGCGCGTCTCCTGTGATTCAAATTTCAGCCCTACCTCGGTCTCATACCAGGTGTACTGTTCGTGTAATCCCTGGACACCGTTGCGAGTTTGTATATCTCGATCCCAGTACCAGTAATGTAGTCCTACGAAGAGCAGTCCGGGGTAGAAGGTTTGTTCGTGCTGGTAGTATGATATTCCGATCCTGGCCAGCTGCTCGTTGGTTTCGGTCTGGTGGGGCATGCCAAGCTGGGTCAGGCCATCGTAGTCGACGGTGCCGCCGTAAAAAGAGGCGTTGAATTTGAGTGAA
>Ga0255048_10000350_pt1 | contig 36191 bp, 36 predicted proteins | sample JV7_2_2_MG_FD_183619 | JGI IMG/M metagenome (GOLD analysis project Ga0255048, IMG submission 183619) | Seawater microbial communities from Jervis Inlet, British Columbia, Canada - JV7_2_2 | ecosystem: Environmental > Aquatic > Marine > Inlet | place: Canada: British Columbia | collected 2016-10-06
CCAGATTGGCATGCACGAAAAGTCCAAATCTTCGTTGCCTCCACCAGTTCGGCGCCACCATCTGCTGCCCATCCTGGCACGTGATGGGGGACATGACTCCAGTCGTGGCACACTCGCGCGGTGATCCCTCCCCCGGAACCGGAGCTCGAGCAGAAACTTGTCTCGTTGGCGCAGCGATTACATGAGCTGGAGTCGGTCGTGGTCGCTTTTTCGGGCGGGGTCGACTCGGCGTTTCTTGCGGCGGTCGCCCACAGAGAGCTCGGCTCGGACCGCGCCCACGCCGTTACGGCGGTGTCACCGTCGCTGGCGGGCGCCGAGCAGGCGGACTGTCGTGCCCTCGCCGATGAGTGGGGCCTTCGCTGGACGCCCGTCGAGACCCACGAGATGGAACAGGTGGCATACCGCCTCAATGACGGGGACCGCTGCTATCACTGCAAGGCCGAGTTGATGAATGTTGTCGGTCCGATTGCAGAGGCGAGCGGGGCGACGGTGGTGTTGGGTGTGAACCTTGACGATCTGGGAGACCATCGGCCGGGCCAGCAGGCCGCTACCGCTTCGGGCGCCGCGTTTCCACTGGTCGATGCCGGCTTCACGAAAGACGACATACGTACCGCTTCGCGCCAGATGGGTTTGCGTACCTGGGACAAGCCCGCTGCAGCCTGCCTGGCCAGTCGAGTGCCGTACGGCACCGAAGTGACGCTCGGCATTCTCAGTCGAGTCGAGCGTGCCGAGTCCGCCTTGCACAGCCTCGGGTTTCGTCAATGCCGGGTTCGCCACTACGACGACACCGCCAGGGTCGAGGTCGATGCCGACGATTTGGCCGCCGTGATCGAACATCGCGCCGAGATCGTGGCAGCCGTGCGGGGTGTCGGTTACCGGTACGTCACGCTCGATCTCGAGGGCTTCCGATCGGGCAACCTCAACGCCGCCCTTCGATGACGTCGCACGTTGGCAGGGTGTGATCCTCGACACCATCACGTGTCCCCGAGATCGCGCATGACTCGACGCGGTGCCTAGCGGTTGCCTATCGTCGCCGTCGTGAAACTCTCGATGATGATCAACTACTCCGGCGACTTCCACGCCGACGTCGCCAGCGTCCAACAACTCGAAGCGGCCGGGCTCGACCTGGTGTGGGTGCCCGAGGCCTACAGCTTCGACTCGGTCTCTCTGATGGGCTACCTGGCAGCCAAGACCGAGACGATCCAGATCGGCGCCGGGATCCTCAACACTTACTCTCGTACCGCCTCGTGCATCGCTCAGACGGCGGCAGGCCTCGACTACGTGAGCGGCGGTCGGTTCGTGCTCGGGCTCGGTGCGTCCGGCCCACAGGTGATCGAAGGTTTCCACGGCGTGCCGTACGAAAAGCCGATGGCGCGGATCCGCGACTACATCGATATCTGCCGCATGGTTTGGCGCCGCGAGCGGGTGATCCACGACGGAACGGCTGTTCAGATTCCACTGCCAGAAGGTCAGGGCACTGGATTGGGCAAGCCGCTCAAGCTGATCAACCATCCGGTCCGCCCGGATATCCCGATCTACTGGGCGTCGCTGATGGGTCTGTCGGTCACAGCGACGGCCCGGCACGCCGACGGCTGGCTGCCGATCTTCTTCGACCCGGAGAAGTTCCACACGGTGTGGGGCGACGAACTCAAGAAGGGAACCGCCGAGCGCGACACGTCGCTTGGCGAGCTCCAGATCTCCGCCGGCGGTTTGGTCGCGATCGGAGACGAGTTCGCCGGCGACGGGGCCACCAGCGTGCTCGACATGGCTCGACCGAGCGTGGCGCTGTACGTCGGCGGCATGGGCGCCCGCGACAAGAACTTCTACAACACGATCTGTCAGAAGTACGGCTATGTCGACGAGGCGATCGAGATCCAAGACCTGTACCTGAGTGGAAACAAGCAAGAAGCGGCCTCGAAGGTGCCGGCCGAGATGCTCGCCGGCACGAACCTGGTGGGGCCGGCCGGGTTCGTGAAGGAACGCCTGGCTTGCTACCGCGAGGCCGGTGTTACTCACCTGTCGGTCACGCCGGTCGGCAACGACCCGGTCAAGACAGTCGAACAGCTGCGCTCACTGCTCGACTGATCGGCCCTACGCTGTTTGCGTGAACGATCCCGACGCCGCGAACGGAAAGGTGTCTGACACCTTTCCGTTACTGACCGACGACGAGCGGTCTGCGGCCGCGCACGCCGAGATGATGGAGAAGTATGAGGAGCGACTGGCCGAGCAGCGCCGGTCGTCGATCGCAGCAGGTCGCCGCAAGGGCGGCATCGTCGGTGCAGGCATGGCCGGAGCGATGCTGGCGGTCGCCGAGATCTATGAGGGGCCGCCGAAGGAAGATGCTCCTGTCACCGTCGAGGCGTCGAGTGACCCGATCGACCTCGACACCGACGGCGTCGAGGTAACGGTCGGCGAAGTCGACGTCGCCGCTCCACCACTCGAACGCCTTGACCCGATCGTCACGAATACCCGCAAGCCACCCCAGGTGTAGTGCGCCTCAGCGGTCGAGATAGGCGCCTGGCCGTGCCAGAAAGCCTCGGTGCCATCGACGCGGTGAGATGGCGATCGCCCTCGGTTCGTCCTCGAACATCCACCTCGCGAAGTTGCGGCGACCCCACCCGCCGCTGGCCGCCACGATCCGAATCGCACCGCGCGCCCCGACCGGGTGCTTGAGCACGGCGCCGAGCCGCTTCGACATGCGGTGATCGGCGAAAAGATGGTGTTCGACGGCATGCTCGTAATGGCCGCTCACCACGCCCGGCTGCAAACCGCCCCCGGCGACGATCGCGGCCGCCGCCAAACGGCCGGTCAGCAGCGCTTGCCCGATGCCCTCGCCGGTCATCACGTCGGTTGCCGCGGCGGCGTCGCCGACGAACAGCACGCGCCCCGACGTCAGCGACAATTCGTCGATCCGAGCCGGAATTGGCCATGCCGAATGGCGACCCTCGAGCTCGAAGTTGGTGCCGAGAGCCTCGACGACGTGCGGGCGACCGAGCAGATCGCGCCACAGTTCGGCCATCTCTTGCACGCGCCGCCCGTCGTCACGAAGCACGCCGAACCCGATGTTGGCGCGGTTGTCGGGCAGTGGGAACGACCATGCGTATCCGGGCAAGAGGTCTTCCTCGAACCACACGATCAGCCTCTGTGAGGCGGGGCCGGTGACGTTGTTGGCGTACTGGCGGAAGGCGAGCCACTCGCCGCGGTAGCCCTCGTTGCCGGCGCCGAGCGCCTTGCGAACCGGGCTCCACGCGCCGTCTGCAGCGATCACGTAGCGGCATCGAACCGTGCCGAGACCGTCGACCTCGACGTCGACGTGGTCGTTCGACGAGGCGTCGATCGATGTGAATCCGCTGCCCTCGTGAACGGACGCACCGCACCGGTGGGCGACCTGCACCAACTCGTTGTCGAGCGATCGGCGCGGAGCTACCGCCGCGTATAGGCCGGTTGTGGGAAGCGGCAACTCGACTTCGCGCCCCGTAGACGACCGCAGCCAGGCTGCATCGACATCGAACCAGCCGTCTACCCGTTCAGGTTCGAGGCCGAGCATCTCGAGTTCGCGCAGCGCCAGCGTGGTGAGTCCGTCACCGCAACACTTGTCCCGCGGAAAGGTCGCTTTGTCGATGATCATCACCGAGCGGTCTGAATCGCTGAGGGCGATCGCTGCTGCCGTGCCCGCCGGGCCGGCGCCGACGATCAGAACGTCACAGACGTGCACACTCACGAGCAACGAGGCTACGGGTCGATCAGCCCGAGTCGCTCTGCGGGTGGATACGGGCCCGACTGCGGAAAGATCGGATCCGGCATCGTCGACACCTGGTTCCGCCACGTCGGCAACAGGGCATACGCGGCTTCGCCAGGGCAGGCCGTGAACGTGGCATCCCTGTGCCCGGAGATGATCGGTGTCGTCACCGCTGTGCCGCTCGTGAGCTTGTCGGATCCTCGCGACACGTAGTTGGCGGTCGCTCCTGGATCGGAATCGAGTCGGTACCGCCAAGTCAGCCACTTCAGAACCTTCACGAGTGACGCCTGGGCCGCCGCCGTCGGAGGCCGGTCGGCGTGATTGCCGATCAAGCAGACGAGCTGCGCCCACCCCTGGTTGCCGCCGGTCGCGTCGGCGACGACGGGACCGGCGAGCGAACCTGCCCTGCCCTCCCAGACCGAACCGTCGCCGGCGACGAAGAAGTGGTAGGCGACGTCACCCCAGCCCTTGGCAGCGCGGGTATGGAAGCGATAGGCGGTGCGGATCACCGTGCGCGGGTCGTCATAGTTGTTCGACGATGCGGTGTGGTGCACGAGCAGGAACCGCACGGTCTCGCGTTCGAAGCCTGATTTCGGCGGTAGATCAGCGCCCCACGACGACCGTTGGTGAACATTCAGCCCCGGCATCACTTCGATCGCTTCGTCCGGGCCTCCCGGGAGCGCTGAAGCCGTCGGGTCGATCGGCCGAGCCCCGGCGGGAGGAACGACAGGGACCGAGTCGAGCGGTTGCCCGCAGCTATTCACGGCGAGCAGGCCGACTGCCCCGAGCGCTGCGAGCCTGATGGCTTCGCGACGCGTCGGCTCGGTGCTGCACATGGTCGGGACTCTACGATGCGTATACAACGGCTGGCGATGTACCGGCCCCGCCACGGATTGAAAGGTCGAGATGAGTCGTTTGTGTGAGGGGCGGGTGGCGATCGTTACCGGCGCCGGCCGAGGGATCGGCCGCGAGCATGCTCTCAGCCTGGCGCGCCACGGTGCCAAGCTGGTCGTCAACGACCTCGGTGCCGCCGTCGACGGTTCGGGCGGTGACCTCAGTCCGGCCCAGCAAGTCGTCGAAGAGATCAAAGCGAAAGGCGGTGAAGCGATCGCCAGCGGCGAGAGCGTCTCCGACTTCGAAGGCGCCGAGCGAATGGTGCAGTCGGCGATCGACACATTCGGTGACCTCCACATCTTGATCAACAACGCCGGCATTCTTCGCGATCGCATGCTCTCGAACATGACCGAGGCCGAATGGGACGCGGTCATCAATGTCCACCTCAAGGGCACCTTCGCCCCGAGTCGCCACGCGATGGGATACTGGCGGGACCGGGCCAAGGCAGGCCAACCGGTGAGCGGTCGGATCATCAACACCACTTCGGTGTCGGGCATCTACGGCAACCCTGGCCAGGCGAACTATGGGGCCGCCAAGGCGGGCATTGCGGCGTTCACCACGATCGCTGCGCTGGAGGCAGCCCGCTACGGGGTAACCGTGAATGCGGTCGCCCCGATCGCGCTGACGCGCATGACCGACAACCTCGGTCCGGCACCTGAAACGGACGAGGATCGAGAGAGCCGATCTCCGATCTGGATCGCGCCGATCGCCACTTGGCTGGCCTCCGACGAGGCGGCGGGTGTCACCGGCAGGGTGTTCGAAGCGTCCGGACAATTCCTGGCGGTCGCCGAGGGCTGGGTTCGCGGTCCGTCGACCGGGCCGATCGAAGACCCGACCCAGCTCGGTTCGGTCGTCGAAGGGCTGCTGGCTGACGCCCGCCAGAACTCGGGCACGGACGGCGTGCCCGGCGGTCCGCCGCAGCCGCAACCCCCGTCTCGAGCGTAAGTTCCAACTCAAGGAGGTAATCAACATGCCACTCAACCCGCAAGCGGTCGGTAGCAAGGGCGACCCGATCGACGTCAGCTGGAACAGCAAGGACTGCCTGCTGTATGCGGTCGGGATTGGGGCCGGCACGGGCGATCTGGCGTTCACCACCGAGAACACCAACGGTGTAGAGCAGGTCGCTTACCCGACCTTCCCCGTGGTGATCGGATGGGGGCGGGGCTCGGCGATGACCAACATAGGTTCGTTCAACCCGGCGCTCTTGGTGCACGGCCAACAGTCGGTCACGCTACACCGGCCGGTCCCCGTCGAGGGCAATGCAACTCTGCAGAGCGAGGTCACCGCGATGTATGACAAGGGCACGGCGGCGATCGTTGTGTCAGCGACCACGGCGGTGATGGATGGTGAGCCGCTCTATACGAACACGGCGTCGGTATTCATCCGTGGCGAAGGTGGCTGGGGCGGCGAACGCGGACCGTCAGGCCCGCGGAACGTTCCGCCCGACCGTGGTCCCGATCATCAGGTGACGTATCAGACGGCGACCGATCAGGCGTTGGTGTACCGGCTTTCAGGCGACCGCAATCCGCTCCACAGCGATCCGTCGTTCGCAGCGATGGGCGGCTTTGACCGCCCGATCCTGCACGGGTTGTGCACGTACGGATTTACCGGTCGCGGGCTGCTCGCCGGTCTGTGCGACAACGATCCGGCGCGATTCCATCACGTCGAAGGCCGGTTCACGTCTCCCGTCTACCCGGGTGAAGCGTTGACGGTCAGCATCTGGGAGTCAGCCCCCGGCGAGGCACTGTTCACCACATCGGTCGGTGAACGTGCGGTGATCGACCAGGGCCTGGTGCACTACACCTGACGACCCCGTAACGGAAAGGTGTCAGACACCATTCCGTTACGCTCGGTGCGGTGGGCATGTATGAGACGTTTCGGTCGGTCGTTCGATTTCGTAAGTTCGAGCTCGACCCGGTCGCACGTCGTCTCCGAACCGCGGTAACGGTCGAGGACCTTCGCAAGATCGCCAAGCGACGGCTCCCGCGCAGCGTGTTCGACTACATCGATGGCGGTGCCGAGGACGAGCGCAGCATGGCGAACAACGTTGCTGGGTTCGAACGGATTGAGTTCAAGCCGAACGTGCTGCGAGACGTCAGTGAGCTCGACACCCATACGACGTTGCTAGGGAAGCGGATCTCGATGCCACTCGTGCTGGCGCCGACCGGGTATACCAGGCTGACCCATTCGGAAGGTGAGCTATCTGTCGCCAGGTCGGCAGAACGCGCCGAGATTCCATACTCGCTCTCCACGATGAGCACTCGCTCGATCGAAGAGGTCGCCGCCGTGTCGTCGGGTTTGAAGTGGTTCCAGGTCTACACCTGGAAGGACCGTGGGCTCGTCAAGGAGTTGGTCGAACGCGCCGCTGCTGCGGGCTACGAGGCGTTGTGGCTGACGGTCGACCTGGCGGTGCTGGGCAGTCGCGAACGCGATCTTCGCAGGGGGATGATCATCCCGCCCGAGATCGGCCCGGCCATGATCGTCGACGGCATCTTGCACCCGGCCTGGACTCTTGATTTCATCAGGCACGAGCCGGTCGTATTCGCCAACGTGGTCGACCACGCCGCCGAGCACGCGACCGACACGATGTCGCAGGCCAAGCACGTGATGCAGAACTTCGATCAGCGCCTGTCGTGGAGCGACATCGAGTGGCTGAGGTCGATCTGGAGCGGTCCGATCGTGTTGAAAGGTATCCAGACCGTCGACGATGCACTGCGTTCGGTCGATGCCGGGGTCCAGGGCATCGGATTGTCGAACCACGGTGGTCGCCAACTCGACGACGCCCCGTCACCGATCGAACTGGTCGAGCCGGTGGCACAGGCCGTTCAGGGCCGCGTGGCGATCATCTGCGACGGAGGCATCCGGCGGGGGAGCGACATCGTCAAGGCGATCGCCCTCGGCGCTGACGCTTGCTCGATCGGTAGGCCCTATCTGTTCGGCGCCGCCGCCGCCGGCGAGCGTGGCGTCGACCACGTGCTGCAGTTCTTCCGGGAGGGCCTCGAGCGCACGATGGCTCTCACCGGCCGTCGTTCGATCGCTGAGATCGACCGCGAGGTTGTTCGCTGGAAACGGCAGTGACCACCGAGCGGGCGCGGCAGCGGTGAGTTTGATTCCCCGTTCTGCGCCGCCTGTGGCGCTAGAGTCGAACTTGTGTTCGCTACCGCTCGCACCGATCGCCCTCCCGGGACGCTGCGCGTACTCGGCATCGACCCCGGCCTGACACGATGCGGGTTCGCTGTCGTCGACGGACACGGGCCAACCGTCGCGACGGCGATCACGATCGGTGTGATCCGCACCCCGGCCAGCGACGATCTCCCCCAACGTCTGGCCTCGCTGCGCGACGAACTGGTGTCGCTGATTCAAGAATTCGCGCCCGACGTGGTATCGGTCGAACGGGTCTTCTTCCAGACCAATGTGCGCACGGCGATGAGTGTCGGTCAGGCCAGCGGGTTGGCGTTGTGTGAGGCCGCCGCTGCAGGCTGTGAAGTCGTCCAGTACACGCCCAACGAGGTGAAGAGCACGGTCGCCGGATACGGCGCTGCGACCAAACAGCAGGTACAGAAAATGGTGCAGACCCGACTCAAGCTGTCGAAGCCGCCCAAACCAGCAGATGCCGCAGATGCCGCAGCGTTGGCTTTGTGCCATCTCGCCGTGGCTCCGATCAGCCGTCGTATCGCGGTTGCGACCGGGAGTCGTAGATGATCGGTTCGCTGCGCGGTGAAATTCTCGAACGCGACCTCGATGGCTCGGTGCTGATCGAGGTTTCAGGGATCGGATACGTCGTCAATGTCTCCCAGCGGGTATTGGCCGAGCTCGAACCGTCGACCACTGCTTTTCTCTATATCCACCACCACATCCGCGAAGCCGATCAGCAACTGTTCGGGTTCTTGACCCGCGACGAGCGGGTCACGTTCCAGACGCTGATCGGAACCCACGGTGTCGGCCCTGCGCTCGGCATGGCGATCATCGCCACCCATCCGCCGACAGCGCTCGTCGACATCGTCGCCAGCCAGGATGCCGCTTCGCTCACGCTTGTTCCCGGAGTCGGCAAGAAGACCGCCGAGCGGCTATTGGTAGAACTCAAGTCGCGTCTCAGCGTGCCGATCCTCGAAGGCGTCGGCGGCGCACATTCGGGCGGCTCGGTGATCGCCGATGTCCGTGAGGCTCTGCTCGGATTGGGATACGGCGACAACGAGATTCGCGACGCGCTGGGCGACCTCGATGGGGGCGACGACGCCGCCACGATGTTGCGTGAGGCGCTGTCGGCATTAGGGGTGCGCCGTGCGTGACGAATTTCTCGACCCTGGGGTCGCATCCGATACCGAAGAGGTCGTCGAGGCTGGGCTTCGGCCGCAGGCGCTCGCCGATTTCGTCGGCCAGCGCGAGCTCAAAGAGCATCTTTCGATCGTGCTCGAGGCGGCCCGCAATCGGGGGCAAGCGGTCGATCACCTGTTGTTCGCCGGCCCGCCCGGTCTCGGCAAGACCACATTGGCTGGCATCGTCGCGACCGAGATGAGCTCGCACATGCACGTCACGTCGGGGCCTGCCCTCGAGCGGGCCGGGGACCTGGCGGCGATTCTCACCAAGCTCGAAGAGGGCGACGTGCTGTTCATCGACGAGATTCATCGTCTGTCACGAGCCGTCGAGGAGATCCTGTACCCGGCGATGGAGGACTTTCAGCTCGACATCATCGTCGGCAAGGGGCCCGCCGCGTCCAGCATCCGGCTCACGATGCCGCCGTTCACGCTGGTTGGCGCCACCACACGCACCGGAATGATCACCGGGCCACTGCGCGACCGCTTCGGTCTGGTCGCACGGCTCGATTACTACGAGGCCGACGAGCTACAGGCGATCATCACCCGGGCGGCAGGGATTCTCGGCGTCACGATCGATGAGAATGGCGCTTGGGAGATCGCCCGCCGTGCCCGCGGAACACCACGAATCGCCAATCGGCTGCTGCGCCGCGTTCGCGACTTCGCCGAGGTGCGTCACGACGGCTCGATCACCGTCGACATCGCTCGCCAGGGTCTCGCTCTGTTCGGTGTCGACGATCTTGGGCTCGACAAGGTCGACCGTGCGATCCTCACTGCGATGTGCCATCAGTTCGACGGAGGCCCGGTCGGTCTGTCGACCGTGGCGATCTGCGTCGGCGAGCAGCCCGACACTGTCGAAGATGTCTACGAGCCATTCCTGATCCAGCAGGGCATGATCGCCCGGACACCCCGCGGCCGCGTCGCGATGCCTGCCGCGTACCAACATCTCGGGCTCGCCCAGCCCAAGCCGCGCCCCGGCCAACCCGGCCTGTTTGACGGCTGAACGCCCTCGTCTCAGGCGACAGGGAGGTGTTCGGCGAGAAACGCCATCGTCTTGGCCCAAGCGGATTGAGCGGCCGACTCGTTCCAGAACATCTCGCTCTCGTGATTGTCGAAGGCGTGTCCGGCGTTCTCGACGTTCAAAACGAAGCCCTGGCGACCGCCGATCGCGGTATTGATCGCCTCGATGCCCTCGTTGGGGATGAACACATCCTGATTTCCGAAGTGGAACATGGTCGGGCACCGGACGCCGTCGATCCCGTCGAGCATCGAAGGTACGCCCGATCCGTAATAGCTCACGCAGGCCGACGCCCCGCCGGCCAGCGCGATCCCCCAGGCGAGGGTGCCACCCAGGCAGAACCCGATCACCGCAGGGGCACCAGCGGATTCGGCAGCGGATCCGAGTGCACCTAGCGCGGCAGTGCAGTCGCCGATCGCCGTCGGCGCGTCGAGCTTGCCGGCTTGCTCGAGCGAGGCCGCCAGCCCCTCCTGGTCGTGGCTGGACTGCCAGCCGGGAGCGAATCGCCAGAACACGTCTGGGGCACCGACGACATAACCGGCGTCGGCCAGCCGTGCAGCGACCGCCTTGATATAGGGGCCGACACCGAAGACTTCCTGTAGCACCAGGATCGCTGGGCCCGACCCCGACTCCGGCTGCCAGACGTGCATCGTCATCTCGCCGCCGTCGCAGGCCACTTGAACGGTTCTCGGATCACTCATGTCCGGCATGATTTCACAATCGGCGCGATCCCGTTGGCCCGTAGCCTGGTAAGCGATGCGGCTCGCCGATTTCGACTATGAGTTTCCACATGAGCGGATCGCCCAGACGCCGATCGCACCCCGCGACGCGGCGCGGCTGTTGGTCGACCGGGGGAGTGCGGCGGCTGAACACCGCCACGTCAACGAACTGGCTGACATCTTGCGGCCCGGCGACCTTCTGGTGGTCAATGAAACGAAGGTGATTCCTGCCCGGCTCCCGCTGTTGCGAGCCACCGGCGGCCGAGCCGAAGTGCTGATGCTCGAACCGCTCGACGGTGAGCGCAAGCTGTGGGAGGCGCTCGTTGGGCCGGCTCGTAAGTTACGGCCCGGTGAGGTGCTGCTCGCCCCGGATGGCACTCCGGTTGTCGAGATAGGAAAACGCACTGAAGCCGGCGACACGTTCACGGTGACACTGCTCGGCTCGGTCGATTCGTTGGACCTTCTGGCCGAGTACGGCGAGATGCCGCTGCCGCCGTACATCACCGAGCGGCTCGCCGATCCCGATCGATACCAGACGATCTACGCCCATCATCCGGGCAGTGCGGCGGCTCCGACGGCCGGTCTGCACTTCACGGACGAACTACTCGATCGGTTGGCCAGGATTGGCGTCGAACGGGCCAAGGTCGACCTGGTCGTCGGGCTCGACACGTTCCGCCCGATCACCGAGGACGACCCGTTGGAACACCGCATGCACTCCGAGCGCTATCGGGTTCCCGAAGAGACGATCCGCCTCTGCCGCGAAGCCGATCGTGTGGTCGCCGTCGGCACTACCTCGGTACGGGCGCTCGAGTCTGCAGCGGCGCGGGGCGAGCTGGAGGGTCGCACCGACATCTTCATTCATCGCGGCTTCGATTGGCAGGTCGTAGATGTGCTGATGACCAACTTTCACATGCCGCGTACCACGCTGTTGATGATGATCGACGCCTTCGTCGGCGACCGCTGGCGAGCCCTCTACGATCTGGCCGTGGGAGCTGACTACCGGTTCCTCAGCTTCGGCGACGCGATGCTGCTCGACCGCCACGCCCCCTGAGTTGGGAGTTGTGCCTGGCACAACTCCCAACTCAGTAGCCTCGCTCGACGTGCATCCTGTCGAGTTTGAAACCGTGGCGACCGACGGCGCAGCTCGGGCGGGTATCGCCGCCACGGCGAACGGGTCGTACACGACGCCGTTGTTCATGCCGGTCGGGACGCGTGGGGCGGTCAAGCACCTGAGCGCCGACGACTATCGGGCGCTCGGCGCTCAGATCGTGCTGGGCAACACGTACCACCTGATGTTGCGCCCGGGGGCCGAGACGGTCGCCGAGCTCGGTGGGCTGGCGAAGTTCGCAGGATGGGACGGGCTGACCCTCACCGACTCCGGTGGATTCCAGGTGTTCTCGCTGGAACCGAAGGTCGACGATCAGGGAGTGACGTTCGCCAGCACGTACGACGGCAGCAGGCATCAGCTCACGCCCGAGTCGGCGGTCGAGATCCAGCAACTGCTCGGCGCAGACATCCAGATGGTGCTCGACGTGTGCCCGCCGCTGCCGAGCCCGCCCGAGGAGGTGCGTCTGGCGGTCGAACGCACCACGGCCTGGGCCTTACGCGCTCGCGGCGCCCACACAAGGAGCGATCAGGCCTTGTTCGGCATCGTTCAGGGTGGCATAAGCGAGGCGATGCGGGTCGAGAGCGCCGAGCGAACCGTGGCGCTCGATTTCGACGGGTACGGCATCGGCGGGCTGTCGGTGGGGGAGACCCGTGCCGAAATGTTGCCTGCGCTGGCGGCGGCGCTCGAACATCTCCCCGCCGACCGCCCTCGCTACCTGATGGGCGTCGGCGATCCTGCCTCGATGGTCGAGGCGGTCGGCCTCGGCGTCGACCAGTTCGACTGCGTCATGCAGACCCGCCTGGGGCGTCACGGAACGGCGCTCACCGGCGACGGACGCCTCAACCTCAAACGCAATGAGTTTGCGCTCAGCGGCGAGCCGATCGATGCATCGTGTTCGTGCATGGTGTGCCGCCGTCACAGCCGCGGCTACCTGCGGCACCTCTTCAAGGTCGGCGAACCGACGGCCTCACGGCTGGTCAGTTTGCACAATGTGGCCTGGACGATCGATCTCATGGGCCGCCTGCGGACCGCAATCATCGACGGCTCGTTCGCAAATCTGCGCGCAGACATCGTGTCGGTCTGGGGCTGAGATCGCTAGGCTTCCGGCCGCTATGCATGCACTCACACTTCTGGCCCAAGACGATTCGGGTGGTGGCGGCGGCGGCGGGGCCGGCCAGCTGCTGATCCTGCTACTGATCCCATTCGCGATGTATTTTCTGATGATTCGCCCGCAGCGCAGGCGGATCAAGGACCAGGCCAGAATTCAGTCGTCGCTCGGCGTCGGCGATGAAGTGATCACGAACTCTGGCATCTACGGCTTCATAACCGGAGAGGAGGCCGACCGCTTCTGGATCGAGATCGACGACGACGTGCAGATCCGCATCGCCAAGGCGGCCGTGCAGGGCAAGGTCAACACGGCCCCTGACTCCGATGACGACTCCGAGGAGGATGCCGTCGACTCTGACGACGGCTCGGACGACTCGTGAACAAGAGAGCCCTGTGGGCCTCGCTATTGGGATTCGTCGGCCTCGTCGGCGGCCTGCTGAGCCTGAATCTGTCACTCGGCAACACCCCGGTGCTCGGGCTCGACCTGAAGGGTGGCCTGTCGGTCATCTACGCCACCCAAGAACCCGCCGACGCCGCCCAGCTGGTGATCGTGCGAGATCTGATGCGCGGTCAGCTAGAGAGCTTCGGCATCGCCGAACCAGACGTGCGCGTCGAGGGTGAGAACATCATCGTCGACCTTCCCGGCGTCAATGATCAGCAAGCTGCGTTCGAGGCCCTGCAGGTTTCCGGCATCGTGACTCTGCGACCGGTCATCAGCTGTGGCGGAACGGCGACAGCCAACGAGGCTTTCGGGCAATCGACCCTGCCTCGCGCCGATGGCTTGGGTTTTTGTGTTGTCGGACCCTCCGGTGGCACCGGTGAGGTGTTCTCTCAAGGCAGCGCCGGCGCCGCGATCAGTCAAAACACCGGCCAGTGGGTCGTCAACGTCGACCTTCGCTCCGATGGCCAGGCGACCTGGAACGCACTCGCGTCGACCTGCTTCAACGGTGGTGCCGAGTGCCCGTCGCGCCAGTTGGCGATCGCGCTCGACGACGAGATCCAGTCTGCCCCTGTGGTGCAAACGCCCGACTTCCCCGGCTCGGTCCAGATTTCGGGTGCCTTCGAAGAATCTGAGGTTCGCAGCCTGGCTCGCGTGCTCAACCGCGGCGCCTTCCCCGTGCCCGTCGAGCAGCAGCGTGTCGAAACGGTGTCGGCCACCGCCGGTCAGGACTCGCTCAAGGCCGCCGTGATAGCCGGCCTGATCGGTTTGGCGCTGGTCTTGATGTTCATGATCGCCTACTACCGCAAGCTGTCGGTGGTGATAGTCGCAGGGCTGATCACGTGGGGAATGACCGTGTTCTCGTTGACCGTATTCGTATCGAGAGCGACCAACTATGCCCTCACGCTGGCGGGCGTCACCGGAATCATCGTCGCGGTCGGCGTCACCGTCGACACCTATGTCGTGTTTTTCGAGCGTCTCAAGGACGAGGTGCGCCACGGCCGCACGATCAAGAACGCCGCGCCCCGCAGCTTCAAGGCCACGTGGCGAACGATCGTGTCGGCCGATCTGGTGTCACTGCTGGCATCACTGATCCTGTTCTGGTTGAGCGTCGGTTCGGTCAAGGGTTTCGCTCTGTACCTCGGACTCACCACGATCTGTGACTTGCTGGTCTGCTACTTCTTCACCCGCCCGGCGGTATACCTGCTGGCGGGCACGAAGTGGTTCGACAGTGATCACAGAACGACCACCTCACCGGCGCCATTGGGGGCGATGTCATGAGCGACATCGCCGCCATCGATCGCCCCGAAATCGCCAAGTCGGCTGTTGGGCGCTTGTTCGAGGGGCAAACCTCGATCGACTTCATCGGCCGCCGCAAGACCGGTCTGGCGATTTCGCTGAGCCTGCTCGTCGCAACCGTGATTTCGTTGTTCGCCCAGGGTCTCAATCTTGGAATCGACTTCGAGGGTGGCGTCTCGTGGGATGTGCCGGCAACAAACGGATTCACGGTCGACGATGCCACCTCAGTGCTGAGTGACCACGGAATCTCGACCGATGGAGCCCGCTTGCAGAATCGCTCGTCAGATTCGGGCGACTTCACCAAGGTCCAGGTCGGGGTTCAGCCCGAAGAGGTGGGCAGCTTGTTGCGTCAAGCGTTCGCCGACGCCGCCCAGGTCGATGTCAACGAGGTCAACGAAAATCTCGTCAGCTCGTCATGGGGCGCAGAGATCACCAACAAGGCCCGGAACGCATTGCTGATCTTCATCATCGTGGTCGGCATTTTCATCTCGTTACGATTCGAGTGGCGGATGGCGGCGGGTGCGATCGTCGCAATGGTGCACGACGTGTTGATCAGTGTCGGCATCTACTCGATCTTCCAGTTCATCGTCACCCCGCCGACGGTGATCGCGTTCCTCACGATCCTCGGTTACTCGCTGTACGACACGATCGTCGTTTTCGACCGCGTCAAGGAGAACGAGGCCCGCTTCGCCGCCCAGAAGCCGCCATACGACGACATCGTGAATGTGTCGATGAATCAGGTCTTAATGCGCTCGTTGAACACGAGTTTCTCGTCGATCGTTCCAGTCGTGTCGCTGTTGCTGATCGGAGCCGGCCTACTGGGGCAATCCACGCTCGCCGAGTTCGCAATGGCGCTGCTGATCGGCATGCTCACTGGTGCCTATTCATCGATCTTCGTCGCCGCTCCGCTGCTGGCGGTGCTGAAGAGGTCGGACAAGTCGTGGGAATCGCGCAACATCCAACGTGCGGTCGGTCCCGCGCTTCGCGAGATGGTGATGGGGGGCGTGATCGGCAGCCGCCGCACTCGCGCCGTCGCCGCCGAACAGGCCGACGGTCGCAGCATGCGTGGCAAGGGGTCGGCGAAGCCCGCCGCAGCGGGTCCGCTCGGCGACGCAGCGCAGACCAAGGCGGCTTTGTCGCACCCACCGCGGCCGCGCAAGAAAAAGCGCCGCTGACGCTTCACGCAGCCCATACGACCACGCGACGTCGGTAGTCTCGGCCTATGACCGGCGATGCGTCTTGGGTACGCGACCACATCAGAGCAATCGTCGACTATCCCGAACAGGGCGTCACGTTTCGCGATATCACGCCCTTGCTCGGCGACGCGGCGGCATTCGGGCGAGCTGTCGACGACCTGGTGACAAAGTTCCACGACGTGGCGGTCGACCGTGTGGTGGGCATCGAGTCGCGTGGCTTCATCCTCGCCGCTCCGGTTGCCTATCGCCTGCGCTCGGGCTTTGTTCCGGTCCGCAAAGCCGGCAAGCTCCCGTGGGCCGTGGCCCGCGAGGAGTACGAGCTCGAGTACGGCCGCGACAAACTCGAGATCCATCGCGACGCGATCCATCCCGGCGAGAAGATCCTGGTTGTGGACGATGTGCTCGCGACCGGTGGTACGGCGGCGGCGACCGGTCGGTTGATCGAGGTGCTCGGCGGTGACATAGTCGGCTTCGGCTTCCTGCTCGAACTCGGCGGCCTGCATGGCCGCGCCAAGCTCGGCGACCATCGCGTGGAAAGTCTCACGACCTACTGAGGTCTCACCATGGCAACCGTCGATCGTGTCCTGCCTTGGCGACGCCACCACGAGACCGCCGCGGCCGGTGAGTTGACACCGCTGCTGGCCAGCTATCGATCGCATCACCCCAAAGCGCGGGTCGAAACGATCAACCGCGCCTATCACATGGCCGCCGAAGCCCACCGTTCGCAGCTGCGCTCGAGCGGCGAGAGCTATATCAACCACCCGCTGGCAGTTGCCAAGATCGTCGCCGACATCGGGCTCGACGAGGTATCGGTGGCGGCGGCGCTGCTGCACGACGCCGTCGAAGACACCCAGATCAAGCTCGCCGACGTCGAGAAGCAGTTCGGCACCGAGGTGACCTGGATCGTCGACGGTGTCACCAAGCTCGAACGAATTCGGTTCGACTCGCGCGAGGCACAGCAGGCAGCCACGATGCGCAAGATGCTGGTGGCGATGGCCAAAGACCTGCGCGTGTTGCTGATCAAGCTCGCTGACCGCCTGCACAATATGCGCACGCTGGGCGGCATTGAGCCCGACAAGCAGCGTCGTATCGCCCAGGAGACGCTCGACATCTTTGCCCCGCTGGCGCACCGGCTCGGCATCCAGGAGATCAAGCAACAGCTCGAAGATCTCTCGTTCGCGGCGTTGTACCCCAAGCGCTACGCCGAGCTCGACCATCTGGTCGCCACCAGGTCTCCCGAGCGTGAAATCTTCCTGGCCCAGGCAGTCAGCGATATTCAGGCCCGTCTCAAGGAGTTGGGTGTCGAGGCCGAGGTAACCGGGCGCGGCAAGCAGCTTTGGAGCATCTACGAGAAGATGATCGTCAAGGACCGTGAGTTCGAGGACATCTTCGACATCGTGGCGGTGCGGGTGATCGTCGACTCGATCAAGGACTGCTACGCCGCCCTCGGCAGCATCCACGGTCGTTGGCGGCCTGTGGTGGGCCGCTTCAAGGACTACATCGCTGTCCCCAAGTTCAACCTCTACCAAAGCCTTCATACGACCGTGATCGGGCCATCCGGACGTTCGATCGAGGTGCAGATTCGCACCGGTGAGATGCACCAGCGTGCCGAATGGGGTGTCGCCGCCCACTGGACGTACAAGGGCGACGGCAACAGCGGCGACATCGACTGGCTGAATCGCATCATCGACTGGCAGGAGGAGGTCAACGATCCTGCCCAGTTCATGCAGAACCTCAAGACTGACCTCGACCAAGACGAGGTATTCGTCTTCTCGCCGAAGGGCAAGATCATGACACTGCCGGTCGGTTCGACGCCGGTCGACTTCGCCTACAGCGTGCACACAGAGGTCGGACACGCCTGTATCGGCAGCAAGGTCAACGGCAGGCTGGTCTCGCTAGATCACCGGCTTGCGAGTGGCGACACGTGCGAGGTCTTCACCTCGAAGGTCGAGACCGCCGGGCCATCTCAGGATTGGCTCGGTTTCGTCGCCTCGCACCGTGCCCAGAACAAGATCCGGCAGTGGTTCAGCCGCGAGCGCCGGGTCGACATGATCGAGGTCGGTCGAGACGACCTGGCCAACGAGTTTCGTCGCGAGGGTCTTCCGATGCAGAAGATCTGGCAATCTGAGCAGCTGGCGGAGGTGATCGCCGAGCTCAGCTACGCCGATCTCGATACATTCCTGGCTGCGATCGGCGATCATCATGTGTCGGCCCGCAGCGCCTCCCAGAAAGTCTCGCGATTGTTCCGCGACGGCGGAGACCGTGACCAGTTGCCATCCACGGTGTTCTCGCCGCGCGGACGCCACAAGGGCGGCGACGACACGATCGGGGTGCACGTCGAGGGCCTCGACGACCTGATGGTGCGGCTCGCCAATTGTTGCACGCCGCTGCCGGGCGACGAGATCATCGGTTTCGTGACACGTGGGCGCGGTGTCAGCGTGCACCGTCACGACTGCGCAAATGCCACCTCACTGGCAAACGAGCAGGCAATGCGCCTGATCGAGGTCGAGTGGGACGGTGATCGCCGAGACCAACTGCTGATGGCGGGTATCGAGGTGATCGCCCTAGACCGCTCGCGCTTGCTGCTCGACATTGCCAACACACTCGGTGACCAGGGCGTCAACATCTTGTCGTGCGACACCACGACGGGCGACGATCGGATCGCCAAGCTGCGGTTCCAGATCGAGATGTCGAACCCCGGCCACCTGGCGTCGGTGCTCAACAATGTCAAGAGGGTCGACGGTGTGTTCGACGTGTGCCGCATCCTGCCTGGCGGCCGAGACACAGAGTGAGCCGCGCAGGTTGCTGGTAATGCGCCGCGGCGAGCTGGGACTGTACCGATAGCCTGACTCGCCGTGCCAGCGTTCCAGACCAGCCCAGGGATGCGTGACATCCTCGCGCCGGAGTCGGCTCGTTGGCGTGCCTTCACAGCGGTGTTCGCCGACGTTGTCGAGAGTGCCGGCTACGAGATGGTGATCCCACCGCTGATGGAGGATCTCGGGGTGTTCAGCAGGCTCGGTGCCGCCACCGAAGTGGTCACCAAGGAGATGTACGACTTCGTCGACAAGGGTGACCGCCACGTCGCTCTGCGGCCCGAACAGACCGCCAGCGTGTGCAGAGCGTTTGTCCAACACCGACCGGTGACACCGTGGAAGGCGTGGTATTCGGGCCCCAACTTTCGATACGAGAAGCCGCAGCGTGGCCGCTTCCGCCAGTTCGATCAGGTCGGGATCGAAGTGCTCGGCGTCAACGACCCATATCTCGACGTCGAGGTGATCGCGTTGGGGTGGGAGTTCTACCGGCGGCTCGGTTTGAGCGACGTGGAGTTGCGGATCAATTCGTTGGGCGAGCCAGATGACCGGGCCCGCTACGTCGACGCGTTGCGGATCCATTTCGAAGCGGCGGGCGACGACATAACCGAAGCGAGCCGCCAGACCCTGACGAAGAGCCCGCTCCGCGTGCTCGACTCGAAACGCGCCCAGGATGCCCCCTACATCGCTTCGGCGCCGACGATCGACCAGTTCTGGAGCGACGAGGCGGCGGCCCACTTCGCCACCGTTCAGGTCGGCCTCAACGATCTCGATATCCCGTTCGTGATCGACATGAGGCTGGTGCGCGGGCTCGACTACTACCGCCACACAACGTTCGAATACGCGGGCGGCACTCTCGAGTCGGCCCAGAACGCGCTCGGTGGCGGCGGTCGTTACGACGGCCTCGTCGAAGCACTCGGCGGTCCTGCGACCTCTGGCATCGGGTTTGCACTCGGCGTCGATCGAACACTGTTGGCGTGTGACGACGAAGGTGTGTTCGCCGCTCCCGAGCCGGCGGTAGACGTGTTCGTTGTCGACACCGCCGGGGGAGCAGCGGCGCTGGCGATAACCACCGAGTTACGCGCCGCCGGGATCAGCGCCGACCGCTCGTACGAGAACCGCAGCATGAAAGCCCAGATGAAGGGCGCCGATCGCAGCCGCGCAGCGATTGCGGTGATCGTCGGCACCGACGAAATCGAAGCAGGCACTGTGGCTGTCAAACCTCTGCGGTCCAACGGCGAGCAGACGATCGTTCCCAGGGCAGACCTCGTCACCGACCTCCAATCACGTCTTCAGGAAGCAACCCCATGAGCAGCACGTCCACGAGCAGCACATCAATGCGAACTCATCGATGTGGAGAGCTGCGCGCCGAGAACATCGGCGAAACGGTCGCTCTCGCGGGGTGGGTCGGCCGTCGCCGCGAGCACGGCGAGAAGCTCGCCTTCGTCGACATTCGCGACCACACCGGCATCACCCAGTGTGTAGTCGACAATGATGTCGATGTTCGCTCCGAGTATGTCGTGCGGATCGTCGGTGTTGTCCGGGCCCGGCCCGATGGCACCGTCAATCCGGGCTTGCCGACCGGTGAGGTCGAAGTTGGCGATTGCACCGTCGAGGTCTTTCGTACCGCCGTGGCGCCGCCGTTCCCGATCGATGCACGCGCCGACGGCGTCGATGAGAACATTCGCCTCCAGCACCGCTATCTAGACCTGCGTCGTGAGCGTATGCAGCACAACCTGCGGGTTCGGGCGGCTGTCAACGCGGCGACCCGCAAGGCGATGGAGCGCCAGGATTTTGTAGAGGTCGAAACGCCGATGCTGGTGCCATCTACCCCTGAGGGCGCGCGTGAGTTCTTGGTGCCGTCGCGCAAGGAGCCCGGCTCGTTCTACGCGCTGCCGCAGTCGCCGCAGTTGTTCAAGCAGCTGCTGATGGTCGGTGGCGTCGACCGCTACTACCAGATCGCCCGTTGTCTGCGCGATGAGGACCTCCGCGCCGACCGTCAGTACGAGTTCATGCAGCTCGACATGGAGATGAGTTTCGTCGACCAGGACGACGTGCTCGACGCCGTCAGCGAGGCCGTGCTCGACTCTGCCGAAGCCGTCTCCGGCGAGCGCCCGCTCCCGATCGAGAGGATCACCTGGCACGACGCCATGAACCGGTTCGGTATCGACAAGCCCGACCTTCGCTTCGGCATGGAACTTGTCGAGCTGACCGACGCGTTCGCCGCCACCGAGTTCAAGGCGTTCGCCGGCGCAGGCTCCATCAAAGGCATCTGCGTGCCGGGCAAGGCGGACGCGATCGGCCGCAACCAGCTGGACAAGCTGACCGACAAGGCCAAGTCGATCGGTGCCAAGGGCTTGGTGTGGATGAAGGTCACCGCCGAGGGCCTCGACAGTCCGGTCGCCAAGTTCCTGTCCGAGGCCGAGCAGTCCGAGGTCGCCGAGCGCCTCGGTGCCGAGCCCGGCGACCTGCTGCTGATCGTCGCCGACGAGTGGATGACCACGTGCGAGGTGCTCGGCACACTGCGCAATGATCTCGGACGCCCTCCGGTGCACCACGGGCCGTTGCGCTTCGTTTGGGTGGTCGAGTTCCCGCTGTTCGTTGGAGTCGACAGGGAAACCGGTCGCCCCAAGCCGGGCCATCACCCATTCACGACCCCGCATCCCGACGACGTCGGCAAGATGATCAGCGATCCGATGTCGGTTCGCTCGATCGCCTATGACCTCGTGCTCAACGGCTGGGAGCTCGGCTCGGGCTCGATCCGAATCCACGAGCCAGAGCTGCAGAAGCAGGTGTTCGCCGTACTGGGTATCACAGATGAGGAAGCCGATCGCAAGTTCGGCTTCTTCCTCAATCCGTTCGACTACGGCGCCCCGCCGCATGGTGGGTTCGGACTCGGGCTCGATCGCCTCGTGGCGATCTTGGCCGGCGAGGAGAACATCCGCGAGGTGATCGCCTTCCCGAAGACCCAGTCGGGCGCCGACCCGATGACCAACTCTCCGGTCGAGGGCGATCCCGAGCAACTCGCCGAGCTCGGCCTGCGGGTCCTCCCCAGAGTCGACTGAGTTGGGAGTTGTGCCAGGCACAACTCCCAACTGGGTGGGTTCTCGGCAGATCCGATCTAGTGTGATGACATGTTGGCTGACGCCTTGGACCTGGGCATCGACCTCAACGTGTGGCCGTGGGTGTGGCTCAGCACGGCGGTCCTGTTCGCGCTCGTCGAGCTGATCCTCGTGCCCGGGATGTTCATCATCTTGCCGTGGGCCGTTTCGGCCTTCATCGCCTCGATCCTCGCCTTCTACGACGTGTCCGTCGAGGTGCAGTGGGGCGTGTTCGTGTTTGGTGGTGCGGCACTTTTCGCTGTCATGTACCGGTGGGCACAAAGGTTCATGCGCGAGAACACCATGGATCCTGGAGTGGGAGCGGAACGTCTGGTGGGCCTCACCGCCATCGTCACGTCCGCGATCGATCCCGACGACACCGACCGCCTTGGGCGTGTCAGCGTCGACGGTGAGGTGTGGGGCGCGATTACCGACGCCGACCAGGCCTTCGAGGCGGGCGCGAAAGTTCGAGTGGCCGCTATGAAGGGCACACGGGTCGTGGTCGAACCAATCGAGACGCCGGTTCTGCCGGCAGAAGGAGACACAACATGAGTGTGATCGTGGTCCTCATCATTGCGGTGGTGATCGTGGGCGTAGCCGTGCTCGTATCAGCGGTCAAGATCGTGCGGCCGTACCAGCGAGGCCTCGTCGAACGGCTCGGTAAATACAAGACGACCCGTCAGCCGGGTCTCACGCTGATTGTTCCGTTCGTCGAAACGATGCAACTGATCGACATGCGTGAGCAGGTCGTCGACGTGCCACCGCAGGAGGTCATCACCTCCGACAACGTGGTCGTCTCCGTCGACGCCGTCGTGTACTACGAGGCGACCGACCCGCAGCGGCTGGTCTACAACGTGGCCGACTTCTTCACCGCCATCACCAAACTGGCGCAGACCAACCTCCGCAACTTGCTCGGCGACCTCGAACTCGACGTGGCGCTCACATCGCGCGACACGATCAACACCCAGTTACGAGAGGTGCTCGACGACGCCACCGACAAGTGGGGCGTTCGAGTGGTCCGTGTCGAGATCCAGCGCATTGACCCGCCGACGGACGTCGTGTCGGCGATGCACGCCCAGATGCGTGCCGAGCGCGAGCGCCGTGCCACCGTCACCGAGGCGCAGGGCTATCGCGAGGCAGCGATCGCCCGAGCCAACGGCGAGAAGCAGTCGGCGGTACTCGCCGCCGAGGGTCGCAAGCAATCGGCAGTGCTCGACGCCGAGGGTGATGCAAAGGCGATCGAGCTGCGTGCAGGGGCCGACAAGTTACGGCTGGCGTTGCTTGGCGAGGGCGAAGGCCAGGCAGCCAAGGCGCGATTGACAGGAATCAAGGATGCCGATGCCGACCAGAACGTGCTGACCGTCGAGTACCTGGCAGCGCTCGCCAAGATCGGCGACGGTCGTGCCACGAAACTCGTCATCCCAGCCGAGTACTCAGGATTGCTGGGCATTGTCTCGGCCCTCGGTGAGGCCGCCAACACCGGTGAACGTACCGAAGAGATTCGGCCGAAGGGTGGCCTGCCGATCCCTGACAGCGAGGAGCGGGTCGATCTACCCTCGACCCATGACGGCTGATGAGGCTCGAAGACGCGCCGCGCGAGGGCTGGTACCCCGATCCCGAGGGGTATACGCGGCTGCGCTGGTGGGAAGGCACCGACTGGACCGATCATTACCGTGCCCCGCCCACTCCCAGCGAGACCGATTTGGAAGGCCAAACGTTCGGGTATGTCGAGGATCAGCCAGCCGCTCGTGCCGGGGCCCACGATCAGCGGGCTCCAGGTTCGATGACGCGACACGAATCCGACGCGATGATCAACCAGGTGCGGATGGCGGCCCGCGAGGAAGCCGAACGAGCTGCGGCGATGTTCGGCGCACAGGCTCGGGCGGCGACACGCAACATCCAACCGCTGATCACGCAGTACACGAACAAGGTCATCAAGTGGATTCGGATCCTGAGCGTGATCGCGATTGTGCTGGTGGTCGGCTGGATCGCCTTTCAGATCTTCGCCCAGGTCAGCATGTTCGACTGGATCGGTGACCGGATCGACAACGTCTCCGATAACAACGGCATGATCGTTCGATCACCCTGAGATCCCAACAGCACATGTCGTTCTCGCGTCCCGAATATCTCGTATCGACCGGCTGGCTGGCCGAACACCTCGACGATCCGTCGGTTCGAGTCCTCGACGTGACCGCCAAACTCTCGTCGAACCTCGAGAACCGGGCGGCACAGGAATGCTTCGCAGACAGCCACATTCCAGGGTCATCGGCGTTCGACGTGCCGAGTGGCAAAGGCGTGTTGTCGAACCCTGACGCCGTCCTGCCGTGGATGTGGCCATCGCCCGAGCAGTTCGTCGACACTATGGCGGCCTACGGGATCGGCAACGAGACGAAGGTCGTCTTGGTGGCCCGTACACCTCGCGCAGGGATCGACTCCGGCACGATGTGGTGCACGCGGGCCTGGTGGACGATGCACCACATGGGCGTCGACTGCGCGATCCTGCACGGCGGGATCGAACAATGGGAGAGTGAGGGCCGCCCACTCACCGCCGTATCCAGGGCGGTTCCGACCGCCCCGCGTTTCGAGGTCAACGTGGACTGGGAGCGCGCCAGGGCGACCCAGTCAGATGTGCTCGCCGCCACGACATCGCCGACATGCATTGTCGATGCCCTCGCAGAGGACAGCTACGACGGAACGGGCACCAAGTACGGTCCGCGCGGAGGCCACATCACCGGCGCCATCAATCTGCCGTTCCGTTCGCTGATCGACGCTGAGACGGCGGCGTTCGTCGATGTCGATCGCATGCGGGCCGGCCTCGATCGGGCGGGACTGTTCGACCAGCCCGCCGTGATCACGTATTGCGGCGGCGCGATCGCCGCCACGGTCGATGCGTTCTGCTTGGCGTTGTGCGGCTACGACCGGGTCTCTGTGTACGACGCAAGCCTGATGGAATGGTCGGCCAACCCCGAGCTTCCGATGGAGCACTGACGAGAGCACGATTCAGTCTCGCAACGTCTCGTCAGCCTTTCGAATCGCGCTCGCGCCGCCTGCGCGTCAATCTCGACATCGCCCCAGCGTTCATCGACCGGCATCGTCACTCGGCGAACCGACGAGCACGTCGTGACGGGTGTTGGGCATCGAGGCACCGGTGGCGTCGCAGTCCGGATGCGCGTCAATCGACTTCTGTGATTTCGTACTCGGTCGCGACTTGCTCGGCGGAGAGGCGCTCTTGGAGGCGTCGGTAGTCGTCGAGCACGCGGGGATCTGGCGACCAGGTCCGTGAGTAGTAGACCTTCACCACGCCGGCCTGAATCAGCTCCTTGCTGCACGAGAAACAGGGTTGGTCGGTCGTGTACACCGTGGTGCCGTCCGTCGAGGCACCGAAGCGCCCGGCGGTCAACAGGGCATTCGACTCGGCGTGGACACAAATGCACAGGTCGTAGTCGGTACCGGAGATGAATTGCGATCGGTCGGCGCAGCGAAGGCAGCCGCCGTCGAGACAGTTCGGCAGGCCCTCCGGTGTTCCGTTGTATCCGGTGGCGATCACACGGTCAGCCTTGACCAGGATCGCTCCGACTCGACGGCCCCGGCAGTTGGCACGGCGAGCGGCGGCGAATGCCAGCGCCAAGTAGTAATCGTCTCTTTGTGGAATTCGTTCTTGCGACGGGGGCGCGGCGTCGGTCACAGGCGGCCACGGTAGTCGCTGAGCGATACGCTGTCGGGTGCCGCGACACGTCCCGGTGTCGCTCGAGTCCGAAAGCGGTGTGCACATCATGAGCGAGCCAAGAAACGACTTTGCACCCGGCGTGATCACCGGATCGCAGGTCCAGGAGATCTTCGCTTTGGCAAAGGCCAAGGGGTTCGCGCTTCCGGCTGCCAACTGCATCGGGTCGAGTTCGATGAACGCCGCGATGGAGACAGCGGCGGCTCTCAACTCGCCGGTCATCATCCAGTTCTCGAACAGCGGCGGCGCTTTTGTGGCCGGCAAGGGCATCGGTCGCACGTCGATCGAGTCATCGGTGCTCGGTTCGCTTGCGGGCGCCGATCACGTCAACCGTCTGGCCGAGGCGTACGGCGCCCGCGTGATCCTGCACACCGACCATTGCGCGATGAAGCTGCTGCCGTGGATCGACGGGCTGCTCGACGCCGGGGAGAAGCATTTCGCGCAAACCGGCAAGCCCCTCTACAGCTCCCACATGCTCGACCTTTCGGAGCAGCCGTTGGAGGAGAATGTCGAGATCTGCAAGCGCTATCTCGAGCGCATGTCGGCGATCGACATGACCCTCGAGATGGAGCTCGGCATCACCGGCGGCGAGGAAGACGGTGTCGACAACTCAGGCGCCGATGAGAGCGATCTCTACACCAAGCCCGAAGAGGTGGCCTACGTGTATGAGGAGCTCAAAAGCGTCAGCGACTCGTTCACGGTCGCCGCCGCGTTCGGCAATGTGCACGGGGTCTACAAGCCGGGCAACGTGAAGCTGACGCCGACGATCCTGCGCGACAGCCAACAGCACATTCAGGCCAAGTACGGAACTGGCGAGCGTCCGGTTGATTTCGTGTTCCACGGCGGCTCGGGCTCGTCGGCGTCAGAGATCGCCGAGGCGATCAGTTATGGCGTGGTGAAGATGAACATCGACACCGACCTGCAATGGGCGTTCTGGGACGGTGTGCGCGGCTACGAGGCCGAAAAGCACGATTACCTACAGGGCCAAATCGGCAACCCCGAGGGCGACGATCGGCCCAATAAGAAGCAGTACGACCCGCGGGCATGGTTGCGCTCGGGCGAAGATGCCTTCGTCGTCCGCCTGACCCAAGCCTTCCAAGAGCTCAACAACGTCAACACCCTCGCCTGAGTAACGGAAAGGTGTCAGACACATTTCCGTTACATCTGCTGGCGGGGTGATCAGTCGAGCGGGCGAACGACTAAACCCGTGCGTAACTTCGGGGTGAAGAAGGTCGACTTGGGCGGCATCAGCAGGCCCTCACGGGCGGTGCGCTCGATCTCCGCCACGCTGACCGGGCGGATCAACACGGCCGCGGTGATCGAGGCGTCGCCGTCGATCAACGTGCGCAGTTCGTCGACACCGTGCTGGTAGGTCACGTTGGCGGCCATGCCGTGCAGCAGATGCTCGAGCCACACGCCATCGAGCGCACGTATGTCATCGAACACCCCGGGCTTGGGCGTCAACCACGATCCCTGGCCGCTGCGGTCGACCAGACACAACGCACCGCGTATCTCCATCTCGGCGAGCATCTCCGAGGACACTTCCCCCGCAGCGGCGATCTCGAATCCAACCGAGAGTGCCGCTACCAATTCGCCGCGATCGATGTCGCGATACACCCGGTGGATCGCCTCGACGCTGAGCTGGTCCGACACCAACTCGCTCACGAATGCGAGCGTGAGTTCGGAGGTGGTCTCGGTCGATCCAGTGGCTTCACGAATCTCGTCGCGATAGCGACGGGCGACGCCATATCGATGGTGTCCGTCGGCGATCAGCACAGCATCGGTCCACACCATCGCGCCGATTGCAGCCAAGCGCGCCGGATCGGTGACCCGTTCGACAGAATGCGTGACCCCATCGAACGTCACGGAACCGACGGCCTCGCCGGGTTCGATCAGCAGCGACGTCAGGCCTGACGCCAACGACAAGCCCCAGATCGGCGACATGTTCGCCAAGGTCGCGCGGGTGAGGTCGAGCCGGTCGGTCGACGCCTTCTTGGTGACCCGCTCGTGCGGCAACACGTCGCCGGCACCCTCGTCGACCACTTCGAGGGCCCCCATCACACCGACAATCTGGCGTTCGGTGCCGGCGGCATCGGTGAACGACATGCGGTAGAGCGTGAACGACGCTTCCTCGTCGCGTGCCACTAGGCCTTCGGCCAACCAGCTGCGAAGCCGATCGCCTGCAGCCTCGTAGCGTCCTTCGCCGTCGCGCTCGCGCGGAACGTCGACATGCACAATGTTGTGGTCATCCTGAGCCTCGAGCGCATCGAGATCTGCACCAGACAGCACGTCATACGGCGGGGCGATCACGCGGTTCAAATCGGCGGACGCGTAACGAAGGGCAGGAAACGGCTCGAAGCGGGGCACGTGCACAGGGTGCCAGATGGCGGCGTCTGCTACAACCAAGCAGATGACGACGAGTGAAGGGACCACCGGTTACGAGCAGGTCAGGTTCGTGCTGTGCGATCTCGATGGTGTCGTTTGGCTACGCCGCCACGCCATACCCGGTGCTCCGGAGGCGATCGAGCGTCTCCGCGATTCGGGCCGCAGGGTTCTGTTCGTGACCAATAACTCGATGTCGACGATCGCAGAACAGGAACGTGCGTTGGCTGCGATCGGCGTGCCTGCCGAAGGTGACGTGATCACCAGCGCCCAGGCGGCCGCCGGCCTAGTCGCCGCTGATGACCGAGTCGTGGTGTGCGGTGGTGAAGGGGTTGTCGAGGCGGTCGAGCAGCGGGGAGCGATCGTCCTTCGTGACGGTGAGGCCGAGGCGGTGATCGTCGGCCTGCATCACGACTTCGACTACTGGCGGATGCAGGCAGCCAACGCTGCCATCAGAGGTGGGGCGAGATTCATCGCCACCAATGATGACGCCACCTTTCCGACGCCCGACGGACCGACCCCTGGCGCCGGCTCGTTGGTGGCGTCCGTCGCGACCGCGTCGGGTGCATCCCCCGTGATCGCCGGGAAGCCGTACGAGCCGATGGCGGAGCTGGTGCGCCAACGGTGCGGACCGACCTTTTCGCACGACACGGCGCTGATGGTCGGCGATCGGTGGAGCACGGACGGTCTGTTCGCCGAGGCGATCGGATGCCAATTCGCGATGGTGCGCAGCGGTGTGACGTTGCCCCGCCAACAGATCACCGGGGCAGGCGCCGTCGTGGCCGATGCTCGGGTACAGATCGACGTCGCCGATCTCACGGCTGTGGCGAGCCTCATGATCGGGGTGTGACCGGGCCCGATATTGGCGACCGGTAGTCTGTTCTGATGCCAGACAGTCCGATCAAGAAGTTCCTCGAGGCCGGTGCTCAGTTCTCCGACGTTTCGCGTAAGCAAGCCGAGTCGCTCGTGAAGAACCTCGTCAAGGCCGGCGAGATGAGTCGCAAGGATGCAGAAGAGTTCGTCCAGACACTGGTCGAGCGCGGACGCGAGAGATCCGAAAGGATCAGCGCCACGATTCAACGGGAAGTCGCCAAGCAGGTCGATGCCATGAAGGTGCAGTTCGAGGAGGTCCAGCAACGCGTCGAACAACTGGCGCGACAGGTTCAAGGCAACGCGGCTCCGCCCGCCACGAAGAAGCCCGCCGCGAAGAAGCCCGCCGCGAAGCCGGCGGCCAAGAAGAAGCCGCCCGCCAAGAAGAAAGCGCCTGCCAAGAAGAAGCCGGCGGCCAAGAAGAAGGCGCCGGCCAAGAAGAAAGCGCCTGCCAAGAAGAAGTCGCCGGCCAGCAAGAAGCCCGCAACGAAGACGGCGCCCGCCACGAAGGCCGTCGGTTCCTCTGGCGTCCGCAAGGTCGGCACCACTCGCCAGGCCTGAACCAGCTCGACAGCGTGAGTGCACGACGGAGGCTCGACGCAGACCTCGTTCGACGCGGACTTGCCTCCAGCCGTAACGAAGCACAGAAACTGATCGAGGAACATCTCGTGCTCGTAAACGGGGCGATCGCCGAGAAGTCGGCCCGCCAGGTGGCACCCGGTGACCAGGTCCTGGTCACCGGCCCGCCACCTCGCTTCGTCGGGCGCGGTGCACTCAAACTCGATCATGCACTCGACGCGTTCGGCATAGACGTCACCGGACTTCGAGCCCTCGACGCAGGGGCATCGACCGGTGGTTTCACCGATTGCCTGTTGCAGCGAGGCGCCGATCACGTCGTCGCCGTCGACGTCGGCCACGCCCAGCTGCACGAGCGTCTCCGCGCCGATGATCGAGTCACCAATCTCGAACGTACGAACATCAGACACATCGATCTCGACCAAATCGGGGGCGTGGTCGAGATCGTCGTCGGCGACCTGTCTTTCATCTCGCTACGGCTAGTGATTAGCCCACTCGTGTCGGTATGCCAGCCTGGTGCTGCGATGGTGCTGCTCGTGAAACCCCAGTTCGAAGCCGGACGCTCTGAGGTCAGCCGCGGACGTGGCGTGATCACCGACCCAGACGTGTGGGAACGCGTTCGGAGCGAGATTGACGAGGCGATCGCAATAGCGGGTTGCACGGTGCTTGGCTGGACCGATTCACCTATCACCGGTGCCGACGGCAATCATGAGTTCTTGGTGCACGCCGTCACCCCGAAGGGGACCCCATGAGCAGTGTCTTGATCATCGCCCATCACGATCGTAGTGATGCTTGGGAGCTGGCTCGATCGACCGCGACGTGGTTGCGCGAGCGCGACCATTCGGTGTGGATGCCGGCAGAGGACGCCGAACTGTTCGGTCTCGAAGAACTCGCCGGTGATCGGCCGGCAGCCGACGCCGACCTCGTGGTGTGCCTCGGTGGTGACGGATCGATGTTGCGTGCGGTCAACTTGCTTGCCGGCGCCCCGGTGCCGCTGCTGGGGGTCAATCTCGGACGTCTCGGTTACCTCACCGAGATCGAAGTCGATCAGATCACCGAGTCGCTCGAGCGGATCGACGCCGGTCCCGAGCAGGGAAGCTGGCAGGTCGACGAGCGGATGATGCTCGACGTCCACGCCACGACCGCCGACGGTGTCGAGCTGGGCTCTTGGTGCGCATTGAACGAAGCCGTGGTGGAAAAACGCGACTCCGGTCAAACCGCCAACCTGTTGGTTCGGATCGACGGCGAACCGTTCACGAGTTACGCCGCCGACGGCCTGATCGTGTCGACACCGACCGGTTCGACTGCGTATTCGCTGTCGGCCCGCGGACCGATCGTGTCACCCAAACACCGGGCGCTTCTGATCACGCCCGTCGCTCCTCACACGCTATTTGACCGCAGCCTCGTGCTCGACCCGACAGAGACGGTCGAGGTCGAGGTGCTCGGCGAGCGCGCCGCCGCCGTTGTCGTGGATGGCCGGCCGGTGCGCGATCTGGCGACCGGTGACAAGCTGCGCTGCGTTCCCTCGGCGGCGACCGCCAGGTTTGTCCGATTCGGTGTGCACCACTACCACCAGGTCCTGAAGGCCAAGTTCGGCCTGACCGACAGATGACTGTGTCACACCCCCCTGATAAGCAGACCGTGTGCTGACAGAACTGCACATCGAGAATCTGGGTGTGATCGAGCGGGCCGCGCTCGTGTTCGGTGGCGGGGTCACAGCGCTCACCGGCGAGACCGGTGCCGGCAAGACGATGCTGGTGGAGGCCATCGACCTGCTGGTCGGCGGGAGGGCAGACACGTCGATCGTGCGAACCGGTGCCGATCAGGCGCGGATCGATGGGCGGATCGAGGTCGCGACCACGAACGGCACTGAGGAGATCGTGCTGACCCGTGTGATTCCATCGGTCGGGCGATCAAGGGCGTACATCGACGGCCGGCCGGCAACGGTCACCAGATTGGCCGAGATAACCAACGAAGTGATCGACCTGCACGGACAACACGCCCATCAGAGCCTGTTGTCAACGGCGACGCAGCGGGCCGCACTCGACGAATTCGGGCAGATCGATCTTGCGCCACTTCGCTCGGCCAGGGCACGACTGACCGAGCTCGATGCCGAGCTGGCAACACTGGGTGGCGATCAAAGGGCTCGCGCCCGCGAGATCGATCTACTTCGGTTTCAGGTTGGTGAGCTCGACGCGGCAGGCGTCGTCGAGGCCGACGAGGACCTCGAGCTGGCACGCGAGGAGTCCTTGCTGGCCGACGCCGTGGCTCACCGCCACGCCGGCGCAGCAGCCCTCGAGCTGCTGCGCCGCGACGGGGGAGCGGGCGACGCCTTGACCGAAGCATCAGCGGCGCTCGGCGACCGTGAGCCGTACAACGATCTGATCGAGCGCTTGCATGGGTTGAACGCTGAACTCGACGACGTCGCCGCCGAACTACGAGCACGCTCCGAGGACATCGACGAGAACCCCGAACGGTTGGCGGAGATCCGGATTCGTCGCCAGTTGCTGGCTGACCTACGTCGCAAATACGGCGCCGATCTGGCCGAGGTGATGACCTTTCACGCCGAGGCCGAACAACGTCTCGGTGAGCTCGAGAATTACGATCGGCGAGCTGCCGAACTCGACAGTGCTCGCACATCTGCCGTCGAGGTCGAACGTGAGGCAGCAGGCGCGATCGGACAACGTCGGCGGGCGGTCGCCCCGGTATTGGCATCCGCCGTCGAAGACCGGTTGAGGGCGTTGGCGATGCCCGACGCTGCGATCGGAATCGAGATCGGAGATGGCCCCGACGACGACCCCGGCGATTCGGTGCGATTTCTCCTCTCGGCCAACCCCGGATCGGCGATGTTGCCGCTCAGCCGCGTTGCATCGGGCGGTGAACTGGCTCGGGCGATGCTCGCCCTGAGGCTCACGTTGAGCCTTGCCTCAGGTCGACGTCGTGCCTCCACGCTGGTGTTCGACGAGGTCGATGCGGGCATCGGTGGCTCGGCGGCGGCTGCGGTCGGTCGAGCGCTGGCCGATCTTGGCGACCACCACCAGGTGCTGGTCGTCACCCATCTGCCCCAAGTCGCAGCCTGTGCCACCAGGCAGCTCGTGGTCGCCAAAACCGTGCACGGCGGCGCGACGTTCACGTCGGTCGAGGCGGTCGCCGGAGACGAACGGGTCGCCGAGATCGCCAGGATGCTGGCTGGAACCGAGACGCCCGCCGCGGTAGAACACGCCCGAGATCTGCTGGGTAGCTGACGATGTGGGTGGCGACCATCGATGATTGGCCGACAGTTTCCACGACGGCAGCTTTCTTGCCGGGTTGGCACACCACCTGGCGATCCGAATCGAACGTCAAGATCGCGGCTGTCCGGCACACAATCTCGGGGAATCCGCGCGGCACACACCGCGCGCAAGATATGGTGATTTCCCGTCGTGCAGACGCTCGCTGCGATCAGAAATGACGGAGGTCAACCCCCAACATGCCGAAGCACATTTTCGTGACCGGAGGGGTTGCCAGCTCGCTTGGCAAGGGCCTGACCGCTAGTTCGCTCGGTCGGCTGTTCAAGCTGCGTGGCCTGCGCGTGACATTGCAGAAGCTCGACCCCTACATCAATGTCGATCCGGGCACGATGAATCCGTTCGAACACGGTGAGGTGTTCGTCACCGACGACGGTGGCGAGACCGACCTCGACCTCGGTCACTACGAGCGATTCACGGATGAGAATCTCTCGCGTGCATCGAACGCCACGACCGGCTCGATTTACCAGGCCGTGCTGGCTGCGGAACGTCGCGGTGACTATCTCGGCAAGACCGTGCAGGTGATTCCGCACATCACGGACGAGATCAAGCGCCGTATCAATCAGATCGCTACCGACGATGTCGACGTCGTGATCACCGAGGTCGGCGGCACCGTTGGCGACATCGAGATCTTGCCGTTCCTCGAAGCGATTCGCCAGTTCCGCAAGGACGCCGGCCGCGACAACGTGTGCTACATCCATGTCACGCTGGTGCCGTTCATCGGCCCATCGTCAGAGCAGAAGACCAAGCCCACGCAGCACTCGGTCACCGAACTGCGCAGCCGCGGCATCCAGCCCGACTTGATCGTGTGTCGCAGCGAGTCGCCGATCCCGCAGGATCTCAAGCGCAAGATCTCGAACTTGTGCGACGTCAATGAGAACGCCGTCATCAATGCCGCCGACGCCGGCAACATCTATGAGCTGCCACTGATTCTGCACGACGAGGGCCTCGACACTGTCGCCCTCGAAGTGCTCAGGATGGAAGGCCACGAGCTCGATTTGACACCGTGGGCGAAGCTGGTCGATCGAGTCGAACTGTCGACCACACCTGTCAAGATCGGCCTGATCGGCAAGTACGTCGAGCTGCCCGATGCCTACCTGTCGGTCGTCGAGGCGCTCAAGCACGCCGGGTTCCACCACGAGGCCAAAGTCGAGATCGACTGGATTCAGGCCGAGGACGTCGAGGGCTTGCTTGCGTCGGACCGTTTGAGCGACCTCGATGGGATCGTGATCCCCGGCGGATTCGGTTCACGCGGTTTCGAGGGCAAGATCGCGGCTGCGCGGTTCGCCCGTGAAGAGGGTGTGCCGTGCCTCGGATTATGTCTCGGCCTGCATGCGATGACCGCCGAGTTCGCCCGCAACGTGCTCGGTATGGAGGGTGCCAACTCGAGCGAGATGGACCCGACCACCAAGTACCCCGTGATCGACCTGATGCACGACCAGCGAGATGTCAGCGACATGGGCGGCACGATGCGGCTTGGCGCCTACTACGCAGTACTCGAACCGGGCAGCAAGGTTGCCGAGGCGTATGGAGAGCCGGTCGTCAGCGAGCGTCACCGTCACCGTTACGAGTTCAATTCGCGCTTTCGAACCCGCTTCGAAGAAGCGGGTTTCGTGTGCAGCGGAACCTCACCCGACAAGCGACTGGTCGAGTTCGTCGAACTCCCGGATCACCCGTACTGGGTCGCCACACAAGCGCACCCCGAATTCAAGAGCCGTCCTGATCGTGCCCACCCGCTGTTCCGCGATCTGATTCGCGCCGCACTGGCCCGCCGCGATGTCACCCCGCCCGGATTGCGGCGCATGCTCAACGAGGAAGCGGCGTCCCCCGACAGCCTCGATACCACTGCATGACCGGTTTCCGCCATCTCGGTGACACCGCCGTCCACCAGGGCCATATCTGGAAGGTCGTGGTCTCCGAGTTCGAGTCGCCGAGCGGCGAGTTGTTCAGCCGTGACATCGTTCGCTCTCCCGGCTCTGTCGGAGTCGTACCGCTCGTGTTCGACGCCGAGGGTCTTGCGTCGGTGGTCCTGGTTCGTCAGTACCGGCCGTCGTGCGATCGTAATCTGATCGAGATCCCGGCAGGCATGCGCGACGTGCCCGGAGAACCCCCCGTTGAGACCGGGCGACGCGAACTGATCGAAGAGGCCGGCCTTTCGCCCGGCGAGATGGTGTCGCTGCTCGACATACTGCCGTCGGCGGGTATGACGGATTCGGTCTGTTCGATTTTTCTGGCTACCGGTTGCACGCCTGTCGAACACGACAGGCATGGGCCGGAGGAACAAGAGATGGAGCTACTCCATCTGCCACTCGACGATGCGTTGGCGATGATCGACAGCGGCGAGATCTGCGATGCGAAGACCGTCACCGGCCTGCTGGCGACCGAGCGTCGGCTGCGCCTCGAAGCGTCGACGGAGAAGTGAGCTAACCGGCGATGAGCGCCGACGAGCTGCCGCTCGAAGTCGAGGAGTTCCTCGTCTGGATGGCCAGTGAACGTGGACGATCGCGTAACACCTTGCAGGCTTACCGAAGAGACCTGCGGCAATATCAGGGTTGGCTCGTCGAGCGCGGACTGACGCCGCTCACGGTCGGCTATGACGACCTGATCCAGTTGATCGCCGAGCACAAGGCGTCCGACCGGGCGACGTCGTCGGTCGCCCGTCAGACAGCAGCGGTCCGAATGCTGCACCGCTATCTCGCCACCGAGCAGTACCGACCCGATGATCCGACGACTCGACTCGACGGTGTTCGGGTCCCTTCGGGAATCCCGAAACCGCTAAGCGAGCAGCAGATCACGAGCTTGTTGGATGCCGTGATCGGCGACGAGCCGCTGCACCGCCGCGACCGCGCTCTGCTCGAGCTTCTGTACGCCACAGGTGCCCGGATCTCCGAGGTCGTCGGGCTTTCGATCGGCGATATTAATTTCGACGACTCGCTGGTTCGCCTGCTTGGCAAGGGTGGCAAGGAGCGAATCGTGCCGTTCGGCTCGGCGGCGACTGTTGCACTCGACGGCTGGTTCTCGCGATCGGGACGTGCCGGGTTGGCGCCTGAACGCTGGAAACGGCGCGGCGACGCCGAGGCGGTCTTCCTGAATCAGCGCGGTGGCCGGTTGAGCCGTCAGGGGGCATGGCTAGTGATCAAGAAGTACGGTGACCGGGCCGGCATCACCGACCATCTTTCGCCGCATGTGTTGCGACACTCGTGTGCCACACATTTGCTCGATCACGGAGCGGACCTGCGGATCGTTCAGGAGATGCTGGGGCATGCCTCGATCTCGACGACCCAGGTCTACACCAAGGTCAGTCAGGAGCGATTGTGGGAGGTGTACCGAAAGGCGCACCCGAGAGCGGTCCGAAGGCCGTCGCCATGAGCAGGCCGCTGCATCTGCTAACGAGGCCGCACCATCTTGCGGCGCGTTTCTTCACGTCGTTGTCTCCCAAGCCGCCAAAGCCCGCCGAGGAGGCCTGGGCCCAAGCGCAACTCGCGGGCGGGGAACTCGGTCTGTGGTGTCAGATGTCGAACCAGGACCGCCGCCACTCGGCCAAGGTCGCCCGCAGATTCCTGGAGGCACGGCCGGATGCGACACGAGCCGCGATGGCGGGGGCGCTGT
>Ga0255048_10000351_pt1 | contig 36172 bp, 30 predicted proteins | sample JV7_2_2_MG_FD_183619 | JGI IMG/M metagenome (GOLD analysis project Ga0255048, IMG submission 183619) | Seawater microbial communities from Jervis Inlet, British Columbia, Canada - JV7_2_2 | ecosystem: Environmental > Aquatic > Marine > Inlet | place: Canada: British Columbia | collected 2016-10-06
AAAAAGGCCTCTTCGGAGGCCTTTTTTATGCCTGACGTTACCCTCAAAATTATGTCCTCTTTGGGAATATAAGATAAATATTTAAAACCCCTTTAGAGATTCATTTAATGGCTGACAAATTAACATTCAAAGACTACGTATCGTCGAAAGATCAATTACGTTCAGCTATCTCTAATACTCCCCAGCGCATTGCCGAATATGAAGTGCGTACATACTGCAAATTACCTGTCGGTGAGACCAAAGAAGAAAAAGAACATGTAAATCTTCGACCAAAACACAAAATAATTGTTGAATGGTTGTACGAAGATGTGGATAATCCCACCCCTCTTAACCTGAGATTTGAAGGTCCAGTTGATTCTGATCCTTCAGAAGAACGCGCAGCACTCTGGAAAGGCGAACGTCTTTTGAAGTGGTTGTTGCGTAATACTCACGAAAATACTTAGAGGCATATGTATGAAGGCACGCACCCATTTTCCCGTTAGACGCTTTCGGGAATTGTTTACCTTGTTGTTCCGTAGCAAAACTGCTGAGACAAACAGCAACGAAATATCTGAATATGATTTAATTGAAGCCCTCCTTCTTGTCGAATCTATTTGCATCCATCGTCTCATCGGAGATCCTCAAGAATGGAAAGGCGACAAAAAACGAAAATATAAAAACCTATTCAAAAGCATTCAAATTGAATGCAAAGAAACTATTCGTGAATACTTCACTTGTGAAGGTATTCCCGCTCGAGGCGTAACGATAACTAAATTTAACACCCTCATTCTCGAATCAATATTCAACATTCTTCAGTTAGCAGGACCAGAAAGATCGTTGAAACTCATCACCACTCTCCGCAAAGCAATCGAACGAGATTTGCAAAATATGCGAGATATACACTATGATGATGCAGTGATTGCTCGAATGATTCTCGATAATCATAGCAAAAAGCGTGCAGAAAATCGACGTAACCCAAAGAAAATGACTACAACCGCCCGATTAGAAATGATTGAAATGGTTGTGGAGAATATACAACCAGCATAATTATATCAGGTAAGGCCGTGTAAAGCAGCCTTGTCGATTCCCACCGTCATAAATACCCAGACACATTCTAGGAGTGTATGATAATATGGGTACATTTGACCAATTCAGTGACATAACAGGCCAACTCCAACGAGAAGGCGAGACTATAACTTTAACATTTGCACAGGGATTACCTGTCACGGGGCAAGGTACCGTTACGTGGAATATTCCGGCACCATCAGCAGGTTGTGAAGCTGGAAGTGATGGATTTTATTGTGGAATGGTTGTGTTGCTCAGTAGAGTGCCTTTAGCAGAACAACATATCCCAGTAGCTGGCAAATTTTATACTGGTGATCCGACAGCCAATTTTGACACGCACACAGGAGACACAATTGGTGGTACGCTTGTTAGTGGTACGCTTGTTGGTCATGCTCTTGTTATCGGTGCCTTTTATGAAGGCGACAAAAAATCTCGTGGTGAAGAATTAACAACTACTTTTATAGTTACAGATCTTGAAGAGAATGTTCCATATTATGTAGCAGGATATGCTGCGGATTGTCAAGCTCGTTACCACTCAGAAGGACAGAGAGCTTATTCTGACAATTATGGGAATACTGAAGAAGCTGATTTTGGAAGTCAACAAACAATTCAAATGAACGGTGGCGCTAGCAATGGTGTTAAAACAACCGATGGCACAAATCTTATTCCTAGTACAATTTACGAATTTGACGTTGAAGTAAACGAAAATTTTCCAGAACCAGGCCTTCCAAGTGACGTCATTAATGTTAAAGTTGATGGGTTGCACGTTCAAACATATGAAGACTTAATAACGGAAATTAATATACAACTTTCTCTAGCGGACAATCCTCCACAACAGCCAGTTCCACCAAACGCCGGTTCTTATTTGATCGACATTGCTGGAATGGAAGCGTTTCAATTCAATGGACTATCATACGATTCGGTTGACGCCTTATTTGAACCAACCGACCCAGCTGTTATTGGCATGGGTGATTACTGGTTCGATACAGCAAATGATACTCTTCAAAGATGGAATATTCCATCTCCAACAGGATGGAATCTTGTTAATATAATCAAATACTTAGAAGATCCAACATCTCCTCAATGTGATGATTATTGGTTTGATGGAGCTGATGCGTGGCTTTGGAACGGTTCAACGTGGTGTGATCTTATAACTATTATATCAGAAAACGATCCAGTTGATTGTCCTGTAATTGACTGTGGCACATTTTGGTATGATGAAACAAGTGCGGTATTAAACGAATGGAGTATAAACGAAGTTCGGTGGATAGAAACAACAGCTATTTTTTGGCCTGAGGCTCCTAACCAACTTTCCGATGGAACATATTGGTTTGATCTTGATACTAATCTACTGAGCCTAAGAACAGCAAGTGCTTGGGTAACTACCACAGCCTTAATTCAAGAAGATGAACCAACACCACCACTCGCTGATGGACAATTGTGGTTTAATCCTGAAAATGAAGAATTAAAAGTATGGGATAACACGTTGATGGTATTCAACGATTTGCCTGTATTGGTTTGGGCAGGAGATCCTACAATTGTAGAATCATGTGATCTGTGGTGGGACTCCGTATCAGATATTTTATACACATGGGATGTTATAAACAGTGAATGGGATCAGGTTGCCGAATTTATTCAATCACCAAACGACCCTGCGGTACCACCAGTTATTGCAGTGGATACTGTATGGTATCAACCATCAACAAACGTATTATCACGTTGGGATGGTGGCCAGTGGGTTGTAGTAACAGTTATTTTATATCCAACAGATCCAACATCACCAGTACTTGGTGACGCTTGGTTGAATACAACAACAGGTGTTTGGAGTATTTGGGATACTCCATCTGCTGGTTGGAATGTTATTGATCCTGTTGATCTTGATACAGATCCGAATTCAATTCCACAAGGAACATTATGGTTTGACACAACAACAAATGCATTTTTCCAACGTGTTGGTTCTGCGTGGGTGTCTATCCCATTCACAACCTCCCCAATATCTCCAACTGAAGGTGATCTTTGGTTCAATAGTGACGAGAAAACATTAAACACATGGAACGGTTTTACCTGGGTGGTAACTGGTCCTAGAGTAGCAATCGGTTTGAGTACTTCAGGTAATCTTGTCTTTACAACAAAGAATGGTGGTAGCAACGTCTGTACAATGTTAATTGTACCTGGCGCCGCTGGTCAATTTGCAACAGTTAGTACTGGTTTTGCAGATTTTCACTCATTTGGCCACTTTAATTCATTCGTAGAAGCAACATTCAATGCTCCACCCCTATCCGAAACAAACGTATCAGAAGAAGGATTTTTATTTAACAATCTTCCAGCACAAATTCTTCCACAAATTTATGGTCGAGACGGTATTCCAGGCGAGCCAATGTATAATGTGGTTGGTATTGGTGATGATGGAACACCAGACGAAAGACGAGAGCTTGCAGGCAGCCTTAGAGCACAATTGGGCTATCCAGTTATCGATGTTGAATTAACAAGTTATCAGTTAGATGAAGCAATTCAGGGTGGAATAGAATCCCTTAGAAAGCGTAGTGAAATTGCTTATAAGCGTGGTTTCTTTTTTATGGACGTTGAACCACAAATCCAAGCATATCGACTAACAAACAAAAAAGCAGGCTTTCATAAGATTGTTAATATCAGTACAGCCCATCGTTTCACATCTGCATTTTTGAGTACAGCTCACGGTGCTGGTGTGTATGGACAGGTTGTGTTGCAACATTTATATAACATGGGAACTTACGATCTAACAAGTTTTCATTTGGTTGCTCAATACATTGAACAACTTGAACACTTATTTGCTACACGACTTACATTCCACTGGGATGAATCGTCTCGTGTATTCAGTCTTCACCACACGTTTGTATTTCCTGAACGAATCTTACTTGATTGTTCAATTGAACGAACAGAGCAAGAATTGCTCAAGGACAGATGGTGTAAAACTTGGATTGAAAAGTATGCGCTCAGTCAATCTCGCTATATGTTAGCTGAGATTAGAGGTAAGTATGCATCATTGCCCGGTGCTGGTGGTGGTGTTTCTCTGAACGCAGCAGACTTAATCACAAGAGCAGATCAAGATATGGCAGATCTATATCAACAGTTAGACGATATGGTTCCAAGTCAAATCGAAAACTGGGGCATGGGAACTACGTTCGTGATAGGCTAATGGATACGAAAACCCCACTATCCTTCAAAGAGTATCTAAATTATGAAGGCGAGCATAAAACAAAAGAAGCTCGAAAATTGGAAAAGAAAACGCCCAAAAATAAGATGTATGGAGGTAGCGGGACATTCTCCGACAAAGAGAAAGAAAACAACCGCGATGAGTCGAAATGAAACTCTGTGAAGTTATAAATTTATCTCCCAATATTGTTAAGTATCCTGAAATCGAATATCCGAATCAATATGATAATAAGAATTGGGGTAAAAATATGAAAGTTAAACTAAACGATGTGATAGTACGTGATACCAAAACCGGAACAATTTACAGTCGCAAAACAATAGCACAAAGGAAAGCACAATGAAAAAGAAAACGTTTTTACAATCGCTGAAGGAAATGGACGTAGAGTTTAATGTCCCAGGCGCAAACGATGATGAGGCAGCTGGTGGTGAAATGACACCCGATATGACTGCCAACACAGATCGAGAGTCGGATGACAAACAAGTTGAAGTATCAACTGTTCTCACAATGGATAGTGATTTTTTCACTCACTTGCTTCAATCAGCAAGTGAAATGGAAGAAGATGAACTTGCCACAGTTGCAGCTGAACTGATTGAAAAGTCTAAAACCAAAAAAGTTCTCACAATGGACGATATGAACGGTTACGATGATGACGGCATGGATGATGAAACTGTAGGTGATGAATTGCCTGACGAAACTGATCCAGTTGGAGTAGTTGATAACGCAGATATGCGTCCAGAAGAAGAATGTGAGACGTCTGGATACTAAAGTATGAGTGCATTTGACGACGGTTGCAAGAACACAGTTGGGCCTAGATTTCCTGATGATGGTTCAACAGTACCACCAGGGTGTATACCAAAACCTTCTGGGGTAGGCGCGTGCCCAACTCCTAGTAAAGATATTGATTGTAAACCGTGGCAATTAACAAAATCCAAAGATACATGTTTCATTGATGGAGTTGTTGATGAAGCTCTTGCAATTGCTGGTGCTGATTTTAATGTATACAAACTTCTAGGTGTCCATGAACAAGGCAAACTCGTTGATGTAACAGGAAAAGGACAAGGAATCTCTGGTGGTTCGTTGATTGGATTCCCACCAGAAAATGCGTTTGATATATTTGTGTCACAGTGGCGATCTCTTCAAAAAGGTGAAAGTGCAATATTGGCCTCGACTTTTATTGGATACGATTTTGGTGCAATCAAAACAAACGATGCTAGTCGAAATAGATATGGAGTGGATACGAGCGTTCGTAAACACATCACTGCCTTTGCTATTAAACAATCGTCAAATCCTTTACAACGTGTAACACAAGCTCGTCTTGAGCGATCAGAAGATGGAATGAGATGGTATGGTGTTCAAGTGGTTAATCTTCCAGATGATGATTGTTTAACTACAGTGCTTTCCAGATCATCTGTTCCAAACCGTTATTGGAGACTTCGTCCGTTATCATTTAACGGAACAGATACTGATGTTTGGGCTGTTGTCGCTTTTCAACTGTTTCATAATTATGATCCAACAGCTATTGACAATATCCAAGATAAGATCTTTCTTGAGAATAGAGATCGTGACTACAATGACGAAGCAATCACTATCAAAGGTTCTTATGATTTGATTGATGTGCAATCTGAACTAACACGATTTGGTATTGAATTACCATCTCAAGCAATTTATGCAACGATAAATTTCTCTAGTTGTGTCGCTTTGATTGGACGTCCAGTGGTCATTGGAGACATTATTCAGTTGCCAAGTGAAACACAATTCTCTGGAGATTTGGAACCAATTGAAAAATGGATGGAAGTAACAGACACAGCTTGGAGTACTGAAGGTTATTCGCCAGGTTGGACACCAACACTGATGAGAATTATTTTACAACCAGCATTTGCTTCACAAGAAACTCAAAATATTTTTGGTGATCTAAAAGAAAACGAACTGGTTGATCAATTGGGATTACTCGACAAAGGTGACGGACAACATCCAATCTTTCAAGATTATTCTGATGCAAGTCAAACAGCAACAGCTGATGCTAAGTCAGCTGTTCCAGAAAGAGGTGGTGAATCCTCAAGTACAATTAGAGCTTGGGAAGAGGAAGAGGTAGCTGGTGCTCGTGAAGATGGTGTAGATAATCTTCAAAAAATTGGTCAAAATCCAATTGGATTTCATACCGAAGATGCTATGCCACCTAATGATGCTCCGTTCACAGAAGGTGACGCGTTTCCAGCAAGTCCAGTACAGGCTGACTATCACAGACTTACATATGAGAATATAAATTCAGAAGTTCCTGCTCGTTTGTATAGATACAGTGAATCGAAGGGTCGTTGGATTTTCTTAGAAAAGGATCGTCGTGAACAATTCAATTCTACTAAACCAATACTACAAGAATTTTTAACTTCACCCAATAGAGTGAATCATAATCAAATAAGTAGAGAGGAGGATGACGGTTAATGTCTGAATTTACAGGATATTATTATAATCACCAACTGCGTCAATATTTGCTTCAGTTCATGGCCATTTTTGCAAATATGGAGGTGACTGTTGGCAAAACTAACGAGGTTGAAGCTCGCACAATTAGAGTTCCAATTAAGAATGCCAGTTCGGATAGAGTTGTAGCAAGCATAAAATCTGATAACACTCAGAATAAACCTGTGCGTCTTCCTTTACTTGCAGCAGGTTTAACAAATGTTGTACTTGCTCCTCAATTAAGAAAAGGTATTGGTCAAACTCGCCGCCACGCAGAAATGCCAACAGGTGGAGAATTTCCAACTGATATCAGAGTTGTTAGACAACGCATGCCTGTTCCTTACGTTGCAACCTTCGATCTCGGAATTTGGGCAAGCAATCAAGATCAACACTATCAAATAATTGAACAAATATTAATGTTATTCGATCCAATCCTACAAATTCAGACAAGCGATGATGTTAATGATTGGGCTAGAATAACCACAGTTGAACTGGTTGGAATCAATTTCGAAGAAAATATTCCACCAAGCGTAGACCGCCGTTTAATCCAAACCACATTAAATTTTGAAGTCCCAATTTATATTTCTGCACCGACAGAAGTTCATGATAAATTTGTGCAAGATATCTTTCTTCGTATCGGCGCAGTTAGCTTGGTAGCGCAAACATCGGAAGACATCATTGCAGATCTTGACGCTCAAGGAATTACTTACGATCACGTATTTTCGCTGGGTGATGTCGATCTCGATAGTGATGCGTAGTTTTTGTAAGTATTTCTAGGATCATTCTATAAATACCCTCAACTACAAAAGGTAGCACGAATTTCACTCTACAAGGAGAATGACAGATGGTAACTCTAGTTAGCCCAGGCATATCAGTAACAATTACAGATGAAAGTTTTTTCATTCCTGTATCGGCTCCTACTGTGCCTTTGCTTTTTATCGCAACTGCTGATGAAAAACTTCAATCCGATGGCGTATCGCCAGCCGAAGGCACATTCGAACATAGCGTCGTACGTACCATCACTTCACTCAACCAATCTGTTGAGACCTACGGTGTTCCAGCTTTTCAAAACGATGCTGGTACACTAGAAGAACATCACGGCGATGCTCGTAACGAATATGGTTTGTTTGCACTAAACCAATATCTTGGTATAGGCAACAGAGCTTTTGTTGTCCGTGCAAATGTTAACTTGAACGACGACTTTACTGACCTGCAAGACTTGTGGGATACAAAAATGCTTGAATCTAAGGTCATCCTTGAAAACCTTATCAACGAGTTCATTAACGAATTTAATACTGCTAACGGCCTACTAATTGGCACAAGCAACCTCATCGCTGGTCAAATTGAAACAGATTTTGACGGTGCTGGTTCAAATGGTTCTTTTATTGGTGGCGACGGTGTTGGTGGTACAGCATACGTAATTGGTGATGTAATCACATTATCTAATGGTGGTACAGTTACAGTAAGCGCGATCGATGCAAACGATGATGTAACAGGTTTTAGTGTTACAACAATCGGTTCTTTCGTATCTACTGGTGTTGCATTAACACAGACTTCTACTACTGGTGCTGGTACATTATTCACACTTACTCCAGAAGATAACAACGTTGTTGTATACAAGACAACAGTTTCTGCCGCTGAGTATTTGTCTCTTACAGAAGACGCAACACAATTCATCTTTGATCCAATAGTTGGTTCTTTCTCATTTATTCCTTTACATGACGATTTCATGGATGATCAATCAGCTTCTCCATTCCTAGTTTTTGCATCTGGTTTTGATGTGGCATCCACTGGTACATATTCTGGTTTAGAATTTGTATCTGCTAACATCGGTTCTTTTCCGTTGTTCCCAGGTGGTGGCACAGTTGCAGGTGAATTCACTCCTCAAGAAGGTGGTAATCTTTTGGTTGCACTTGCTGATGATTTCAAATTTACAAACAATTTTCTAACAAGTTCAAGTCTTGGTGCAAATGATGCAGCTCGTAGAGTTTCCATTGTAACAGCACTTGCAGCAGCTATTAATTCTAACACAGAAATAAGAGCTGAAGCATTTGATTATAACTTAGTTCTTTGCCCAGGTTATCCTGAGCTAGTTGACGAGTTACTAAATCTTGTTGTTGACATCGCTGAAGAAGCATTAGTTATTGCTGATACTCCAGTTGACTTATCACCAGACGGAATTACAAATCCTAGCACTGGTTGGGCAGCTACAACTGCTCGTCAGAATAGTACTAACGTATGTTATTATTACGCATGGGCTTTTGCATCTAACCTTGACGGTCGCAACATTCTTGCTGCTCCTTCAGGTACCGCTCTTCGCCAATTTGCATTCAGTGATGATATATCATTCCTTTGGTTCGCACCAGCAGGTATTCGACGTGGTATTATTACAGGGATTTCAGACACTGGTTATGTTACTGGTGCTCTTGGCGGTCCAACAGAATTTGTTCCTCTCGCATTGAATCAAGGACAACTTGATGCACTTTATCAAGATGCTCCAAGCGGTAGAATTAATCCTATACTATTCCGTCCAGGGCAGGGTTTCTTGCTTTGGGGTCAAAAGACCTCAGCATCAGCACCAAGCGCTCTCGACCGTATTAACGTATCACGTTTGATTAAATACATCAAACGTCAGTTGCGTCGTAACACTCTTAGCTTTGTCTTCGAGCCAAACGATCAACTTACACGTGACAATTTGAAAGCGGTTGTTGATAACTTCCTTGGTGATCTGATTGTTAAGAGAGGTTTGTTCGACTTTGCTACTATTTGTGACGAGTCAAACAACACACCAGATCGTATTGATCGCAACGAAATGTACATTGATGTTGCTCTCAAGCCGGTCAAGGCAGCTGAATTTATCTTCATCCCAATACGGATTGTAGCAACAGGTGCAGAGATTTAAACGAACTACATAAATAATTTAAAAGGACAGTAAAACATGGCAACAATAAACGACATAGGTATTCCTGGAATTGGTACAGGTGTTCTTCAACCAAAATTGAAGAACCGTTGGCGCGTGACTTTTGCTAACATGGGTGCGGGTGCAGACTCACAGCCACTTAGCATGCAAGCAATAAACTTGACTCGCCCAGTTCTTTCATTTGAAGAAGTTCAACTTGACCGTTACAATTCTCGTGTATGGGTTGCAGGTAAGCACATGTTTGAACCAATGACAATCACTTTTGAAGATGACATATCAGGTACAGCATCTGCTGTTATTCAAGCTCAACTTCAAGAACAGCAACACTTGATTGGAGCTGAAGGTCCATTCCTAGCAGCAGGAACTGAAGGTTCTATTTACAAGTTCACTACATATCTTGATCTTCTAGATGGTAATGAAACAGTGGTTGAGAAATGGTCAGTAGAGGGTTGCTGGTTACAAAACATTGATTACACTGATCTCGATTACGCAGCATCAGAAGCAGTTCAAATCACAGTAAGCATTCGTTACGACCATGCACGTCAAGATGTTCTGGGTGGTTATGACAACGGTGAAGGTGTAGCAACTGGCGGTGCAGGTGTAGTTACAGGCTAATTAGGCTAAGGAAATTTTCACAGGACGTGAAACAGGGAAGTATTTGGGGCGATCTTCGGATCGCCTCTTTTTTTGCGTTTTCCTTTTCATAAATAGAAGTAAGGAGATTATTATGGCCGACCCAAGAAACTGTCAGAAAATTACAACAAGAAAGAGCAAATTAGGGCAACGCAAGAAAGGAATTTTCGATGCGGCTAGTACGCTTGGAAATTTAGAATTTCTTAATGACGTAGGGTATGGCCAAGTACGTGAAGGTTTAGAAGTCCTTGGCAGAGTCTCTGATTCTGTGAGATCTGGTAGGTCTGTTGTTCCAGGCAAAGAAGGAGATGAGATATTTAATACAACGTTGGGATCGATTGTTAATACCGGAATTGAATCTGTGGAAACTGGCGCAAATGCTGTACTCGATGCAGTTGGACTACCTCGAAATACTCTCGATTCAGTCGCGGAGTTTGATGCTAGTACTGCAAACATAGCATTAGGTCAAGCCAAGTCTGTGTTTGAGCGAGTTAAACAAGGCAATTTTAGCCTCGAAGATATCCCTGGCGCGTTTCAAGATTTACAAAATTTAGAAATCCTAGTTCGTAGATTATTCGTTCCGTCTCCACTCGACGAGTCTCTTATACAAGGATTAAATGATAGACTTTGTCGTCCATCTCCTTGGGCAATTGACTTAATTAAATTCGCTCCACGTTATAAATTTATGTATATTGTTGACATTAAATTCTCACCAGCATACAAAGTTTGGAATGAAAAACTTGCTAACGGATTAGCCTTCATAACAAAAAGCGCTTCACGTCCACAAGTCGACTTTGAATATGATGAAGTAAACATGTACAACTATTGGACACAAGTTATTAAGCGTACTCGTTTCAATCCAATGACAATGAGATTTATCGATGATAACACAAACAACGCCTTGAATTTCTACGCTGCTTATATGAGAGCAATCAGTCCTATCACAAACAAAAAATTCATAGACCAACGAGCAGCCGGTGGTGGTGTTAGTTCTCATCCTGCAGCTGGTACATATGAAAATGATTCAATGAGCTTCACAAATACAAATGATGATCCAGAATTGTTAGGTATAACCCTTCCAGCATACTCAGCTGGTGTAGGTGCATTAAATGATGATGATAATGGTGTCAACACTAAAGGATTATTATCTAACATTTCATTATATCACATAGGAAATTATGGTTCCACCATAACGGCCTTTCATATGTTCAATCCAAGAATAACCTCTCTTCAACCAGATGAACTTAGTATGGCTGACAATGGTGATGGTAGTGAATTTACTTTTGAATTCAATTATGATAGCTTGTTTGTAGATCCAGGAATTCCAGTAGGAGAATTTGGACTTGATAATATTACTAACAAGTCAGGTGAAAGAGTTGGCGCTACTTTCCCTCTAATTATAACGACAGCTGATAACGAAAATCCTGGCGGCGCTAACAAAGGCGTATAATGGGATTTCGTAATCGCAATCAAGGCCATTACAGACCTCTACATCCTGAAAAATACGTAAGTGGTAAAAAGGATGCTTCGCTTGGTAAAGCAGGCATTCGCTTCATGTCGTCGTGGGAATTACAAACTTGTAAATTTCTTGATATGAATCCAAATGTGCTTCGTTGGTCTTCTGAAGAAATTTCCATTCCATATATCAAACCAACAACAGGACGAGTACACAAATACTTTCCTGATTTTTGGGTAGAGTACAAAAATAAAGCTGGAAAAATTATCAGCGAAATATGGGAAGTTAAGCCAGATGCTCAAACAAAACCACCCAAAACTACAGGAAAAAACAAAACACTTCAACTCAGAGAATCAATTACTTGGGCTATAAATGTCGCTAAGTGGGAAGCCGCGACCCTTTTTTGTCGTAAATACGGGATAAAGTTCCGTATCGTTAGAGAGATGGACATATTTAAGTAAGGACAACATTATGACTACAACAACTGAAGAATTTGACAAGGCTACTTCACACCCGCTTGAAGAGATGTTAGATATTGAAGAAGGAACTACAATGATTCCAACCTCAAAGCGCTCAACTGATATGGTCATTCAAGCTGAGTATGACGAAAAGGATGACGAGATTGATGAACAGTTTCAAGAAGTTTACGACCTTGCCCTCGATGCGTTTGAAGCACAAGCCCAGGAAGCTGAATTGGTTGAAGGAAAATATAAAGCTCGTAATGGTGAAATTGCTGCTCAATATTTAAACACCGCATTAGCAGCAGCTAGAGAAAAGAGTGATTTGAAACAAGGAAAGGACAAACTCGCAATTGCAGCTAATAAAATAAAGCCAGGGAACGTTGGTGATGGTAAGAAGATCCTTGCTGACTTTAGTGAAATTCTTAGAGCAGTACAAGACGAAAAAGAAAAATCCGAACCAATTGATATAACTCCAAAGCACGTTGAAGAATAAACACCGCACTTCTTGTGGTAACCCTAAAACGTTAACATGTAAATAATTACATGGCAATTTCAAAAAACAGAAATATTAGAAAAGCTGGTGTCAAGGTCGAGATGACCTATGAGCAATTCGTCGAAATTAAAAAGTGTGCAGCTGATCCAATATATTTTTGTCGCAAATATGTTATGATTCAACACCCAAAACGTGGTGCTATTCACTTCGACATGTATGATTATCAAGAAGATATGATTCACATGTATATGGATAGTACATTCAGCATGGTTCTTTCAGCAAGACAAACAGGAAAGTCAATTACCTCAGCAGCATACCTACTGTGGGTTGCAATGTTCCAGTTTGACAAAACACTTCTAATCGCTTCAAACAAAAACTCCAACGCAATGGAAATGATATATCGAATTAGATATGCATATGAAAACTTGCCTTTGTGGTTGAAGCCAGGCGTGTTGGAAGATGGTTGGAACAAACACAACGTTGGTTTTGATAACGGTTCACGTATTATATCTACTGCAACATCTGATGATTCAGGTCGTGGTGGTTCTTTCTCTCTCGTATTTTTAGACGAATTTGCATTCGTTGCTCCAGCTGTTCAAGATGAATTCTGGACATCAATTGCTCCTACATTATCAACTGGTGGGTCCTGTATTATCACATCTACTCCAAACGGTGACTCTGATATCTTTGCAGAATTGTGGCGTGGTGCAGAACTTGGAAATAATGGTTTCGCTCACCAATATGTTCCGTGGGATGCTCCTCCAGGCAGAGGTGAGGAATTCAAGAAAGCTGAAATTGGAAAAATTGGTGAACGTAAGTGGAAGCAGGAATATGAATGTGTGTTCTTAAGTTCAGATGCCCTCCTAATCGACTCACAATTTTTAATTAACTTAACAGCAGAATTAAATGACGTTCGACCAGTTAACGCTAAGAACGATGTTATATTTTGGGATAGTATTAAAAAAGGACTCACTTACTTGGTTGGTGTTGACCCAGCAACAGGTAGTGGTGAAGATTATAGTGTCATCACTGTATTTGAATTTCCATCTATGGTGCAAGTTGCAGAGTATAGATCCAACACAATGTCAACAAACGATTTATATGGAGTGTTAAAGAATTTGCTGCTATACTTAGAAGCTATGGATTCGATGGTATATTTTTCTGTTGAGAATAATGGTGTTGGTGAAGGTGTTATCGCATTATACGAAGCGGACGAAACACCACCAGATAATTCTGAATTTGTTTCTGAGGAAGGAGCAAAACGAAGAGGCATGACAACCACATCTCGTACAAAGATGCGTGCTTGTGTTAACTTCAGAGAAATGCTTCAAAAACGAAATCTACACATTAGATCTCCCATCTTATTGAAGGAACTGAAATCATATGTGAGACAACGAGGATCTTATTCTGCTCAACGCGGAGCAACGGATGATTGTATTTCTGCTTGCCTTATTATTACAAGACTGATCGAAGAGATAGCTCAGTTCGAACAGGCAGCGTTTGACAAGCTGTACTCGGGACAATTTGATGAGTGGGGCACTGATACTTGGGACGGCTATGAAGGCGGATATAGCGAAACTGATGAGGCCGATCCTTTCATACTGGTGTAGCAATTTATTCGATTTTGCTGTTGTCTTTTGGGTCAAATCCCCATATAATAGGGTCACTTAATTAGAGAGATCTGAACAAATGCCCGAACCCACAGAAAACGCAGTTTACATCCCACAATCAAATATGATTCGTCTCGACAATGAGATCGAAAAATTGAATCGCCGTGCAGATAAAATCGGTTGTCCTCGCGTTGAATATTACGTTCACGATGTTGTCACTGTTCCCGATCCTACCACTGCTTCAAACATGAAAAATTACCTTCGTCGTGAATTGACTGAAGAAGAACTGTCTGGAATCAAGATGGTTGATCTTTGCCTAATTGAGATTGTTGGTAAAGGTCCTAAAGTTGATGGATATAGATTCGTTGGTACTTTAGACCACTACACAATCCCTGGTTCAGTAATTGTTAACACCGTTCCTGGTGAAACAGTCCCAGCCCAATTTTTTGAAAGTGATGCAATCTGCAATCACTGCAATGCAAAACGCAACCGAATTGAAACATTCATCGTTGAAAAAGAAGATGATAATACGTATTTGCAAATCGGTCGTAATTGTCTTAGAGACTTCTTCGGCCATGATCCACAATATATCGCTCGTTTCTTAACTCGTGTTATGAATTTGGTTAAAAACCTTAAAGAAGATGATGAGTGGCGGGGAACTAGTGAACGCACCACATACTACTATAATTCTGTTAAAGTTCTAACAAACACAGTAGCTGCGATCCGCTCATTCGGATGGGTGCCTAAGTCAGCAGCCTCTGAGGAAAGAGCAGCGACATCTTCGGAAGTGGGTTATATGATGTCAAGTCCTTGTAACACTCTAGCACGTCAAGCGTTAGATCGGTATTTGCAAAGAGTTCAATTTAATCTCGAAGAAGATTTGAAAGAAGCAGAAGCCGCTATTGAATGGCTAAAAGTTCAAGAAGGTAATAACGAGTACATGCATAATTTAAAACTTCTTGAAGATGCAGATGCGATTCCATCAAAGATGTTTGGATATTGGTGTTCGTTGATCGCTGCTTACCAGCGCGTTCAGGCTCGTCTCGAAAAAGCTAAGAAAGAGAACAGGTTAAATGAACATCTTGGTGAAATAAAAGATAGGGTTGAAGTTGTTGTTAAATGCACCAAATTGAGGTATATTGATGGGTACTACGGTACTGTATGTATACACAACATGCGTGACAGCGAAGGCCGTACGATCATCTGGTTTGCTAATGCAGATGCTAAGATGAAAAAGGGAAACAGTTATAGCATTCGTGCCACGATTAAAAAGCATGATGAATATAGAAATTGGAAACAGACGCACGTTAGTCGTTTAACAGTAATTGAGGAAGTAAAGAATGACAGTTAAATCAAATTTTATTGCTTGGTATTTTAACGAGTTCAAATTCGATCCACTATTTGAGGTAATGGATGGAATGGCTGAGGGTTCTCCTCATCACCGCGAATCAAGTATTGGCATCCACACAAACATGGTTGTAACAGAATATATTGGCAACTGTACTGGTTCGTGGGATCTGATCCATTACCGTGTGTTGGGAGCATTTGCAGCAACATTTCATGATGTTGGGAAGCCGGGTGCGTGTCAGTTCAAGTGGAAAGAAGAGCGTGGCGATTACAACTCGTTCAACGGTCATGAAATTCTATCTGCCCGTTTATGGGAAGATTGGGCTGTTAAGAACTGGGAATTGTTAACAGATCGTTTCGATTTTGTTCCAGACGACATTTATCGTGTTGGTTGGTTGATCGAACATCACAAGCCTTGGGATATCAAGAAAACTGAAAAGCGAACTAATATGGCACTCACAGCTATCGAACTGGAATTAGAGGATGTTTTTACATGTCTACTTCGAGCAGATACATGGGGTCGTTTATCTGATGATGCAACTGAAAAACGTGAAAAGGTTAGTACATGGTTGAATGATTTTCAGTACCGAGTAGATCGACTTGGTTCAGTGCCAAGCGATCCTAATAACACAGATGATAAGCCTGTGCTTACTATGCCAATTGGTCCATCTGGTTGCGGAAAGTCAACATATCGAAACAGTTTACCGGAAGACGTTGAGTCATATTCTTGGGACGATCTTCGTGTTGAGTGGTACAGCAAAGACTACGATGAAGCGTATAAATTGGCTTGTGAAGACAAGAAATTCATTCGAAAAGCACATTCTCGATTTAACTGGATGGTAAAAACAGGCAAAGACATTTATGTTGACAACACCAACACGTCTGCGAGACGTCGTCGATTTTTTATTACAGAAGCACGTCGTCATGGGTATCATATTGTTGGGGTTTTATTTCCAATCAGCATAGATACATTAATGAGTCGTCAACAAACACGAACCGATAAAACGGTTCCAACTCAGGCCGTTAGTCAGCAGTTTCATAACATACAACTGCCACAATATGGAGAATTTGATAGTGTGTTGATTTGCGACGGAAACCTATAGAGGATTATAAATGAATAGATTCAAAATTTTAATGATTAGCGTGGTGTTACTTGTAGCACCACTTGCCGGAAATGCTCAATCGACAACCGAAAGTCAATTTATTGATATAATTAAAACAAATAAAGCATCGATTGTAGTTGTCACAGTAGAACAATCGGCTCCCGATCTGACAGAGAATATGGCTGATGTCTTAGAGGACTTAGAGGACTTAGAGGATTTTGGATTTCCAAAAAATTTCTTGGACGGTTTAGTTCCTAATAAAAAAGAGGAAGTAGTACCCCGTAAAAACTATTCCTTTGGAACAGGCTTTTTCATAGAGGACTATATCGTTACCAATTATCACGTCATCGACGGCGGTGAAACAATAGTTATTAATTTTGAAAGTGACCCAACTCGATATGAAGTTGAAGTGGTAAATTCAGATGAGATATCTGACATAGCAATATTAAGATTAAAAACCCCTCTCCCTTTTGATGTTGTTCCTTTAGAGTGGGGTAATGCACAGTTATACTCAGGTCAAGACGTTTGGGCTGTTGGTCATCCACGAGGGTTGGTATATTCAGTATCAAAAGGAATAGTTAGTCATACACACCGCGCTGCAAGCAATAACTGGCAGAAATCAATTCAAACTGATGTTGCGATTAACTCAGGTAATTCAGGCGGACCATTGTTTGATATGGCTGGTAATGTTGTTGCAATCAACACCATCATAGTTACCTCTAGCGGTGGAAGTGATGGAATTAGTGTGAGCATTGAAAGCAGATACGCACAAAACATAATTGAAAAATTATTAGCTGGTGGAGATATTGATCGTCCACTTATGGGACTTCAAATCGCCGATAACATTATGACTGGCAAAGTCTTTGTAGCAGTTGCGAAAGAAGGAAATCCTGGCGCCGAAGCAGGTGTTGAAAGTAAAGATATTTTCTATACACTAGACGGTGATCGTATTCTTGCTGCTCAAGACATCTTTGACGTTTTACGTAGACACGCCCCTGGTGATATTATACCAGCAACATTTATTCGTGGTGACGATAGTGAACATATCACTGTGGAAATTACATTGATGTCGTTGATACAAGCATTCGAAGAATATGAAGCTGAAGCAGAAGAGTAACTTATTGAGTAAGTAAACCAGCTTCTTTTAACGCTATAACTTCTTTCATTAAGTGTTTACAAACACCAGGAGTTCGCTTGGTGTTCACAGGGGGTCTATCAGTTTTCTTTTGATATGGCCCAGGCGGATCTCCTAATAAACTTCCATCGTTGTTATTCCAAATAGAAAATCTCCAACGAAAATCCAAACAAGTGCAACGAACCTTCACAGTGTTGCGTCCAAGCGATATTGGCATGATATGGTATTCTTCTTTATCAGAACCGATGAAAGAAACGTTATCATTCTGATCAGAATCTTCATATATGACATCACTAAAAGATATTGAAGGCTGATACTTTTTACCATCACTGGTAGCGGTAGCATGAGCTTCTAATGTTTGACTCTCGCGAAATGGAACAAGTTTCATTTTAGTTATCTGGATAGGATTAACAGCAAATTGTCTCTTTTTCGTCGCGGGCAGAAACTGCAACGTCTTTTGTTCCAAATCTTTATAGGAACTTTCCTCATTCAGTTGCTCTGTCATTTGTTCGAGGATTCTTTCACCTCGAATTAACATTAGATTACTGGTCATGACTTATTAATGAATCTCTTTTTTGATGAATGAAACTTTAACTGACTTTGTCGCACCATCAGGCTTAACACCCAAATCTTCGAGTATTGCCATTACTGCTTCATTCTTTTGTGTTTCAGGAGCATTTGATTCTTCAATCTTTTTTACAGCCTTCACTTTTTCAGCAGTTAACTTTTTGTCAACGTTTTTAGGATCGAGGTTAGCTCTCTCCATTAATTCTTGAGCAATCTTATCAATGTCAACTATTACATCACTACCAGTTATAGTTTTAACAGGCCCACTGCGTTTCGCTTCGGTATGAACTTTCACATTAGATTTACCTTTAGAGTCTGTTAGTTTAATACCAATCTCTTCGAGTATATCTTTAATTGCGCTATCCTTTTTTGTATCAATTGGCTTTACAGGTTTATCTGGTGTTCCTAATTTCTTAGATAACTGAGCAGGTGGAATTGTTGTATCTTTTCGAGCAGCTTTCTTCTTAGGGGTTAAGTTTTCAACGATCTTTTTAACATTAACTTTCTTCTTTTCAGCTACCTTTTTAACATCCTTTAGGATATCTTTATCAATTTCTTCCTGAATTATGGACGGTTTGTTCTGTGCAGCTTTACCCATATCAACCTTTTCAGCTACCTTTTTAGTAATAGGTTTCTCAACTTTCTTAACTGTTGCTTTCTTCTTATTTGTAGCTATCTTCTTAACTGTTTCGTCAATCTTTTTAGACTTCGCCGCTTTGATTTTAGCAGCCTTTTCGGTTGCCTCTTCCTTCAAAATTTTCTTAGCCTTGGCGCGTTGAGTAGCCTTTACAGTTGCGGGCTTTTTCTTTGCTGCTGCATCTTCTTTTTTCTTGGTCAGTTCTTCAGCAATTTGTTCAATGCTCTTTTCCTTTGACTTTGTCTTATTCTTCGAAGGCGGCTCAAGTTTTATGACGTTAGACTTCTTCTCGTCTTTCTTTTCATCTTCCTTCGGCTTGTCAGCTTGACGGTTGGCAGGCTTGACAGTAACATTTTCGGGCTTGGTTGAGTAAATTTCTGCATTACCAACCACATTGAGTGTACCATTAAAAGGTTCAAAATAATAACCATCACCAACAACTTGAAGAGAACAAGGATAAGCAGTGCGATCAATAAAAGGAAGTGGAGGTACTTTACAGATCCATTTATCACCAGATCCTTCTCTCTCACAAGCAAAACAAATGTCCATACCGTTCGCAGAAATAGTGAACCACACGCGAATGTCGGGTGTACTAAGACCTTGAACTGATACATTCAATTCGAATGTATTTTCTTTCGTATTATTAATTGTTACTATATTGTCCATTGACATTCCTTCAATTATCCAGTATTTATCGCTTAGGTTTGCGCAGTCTAAAATTCGTTACCTTCACAATTGCTTGAGTAGTTATACGTTTCATACCTGACATCATCACCTTCATTCTGTCCTTCGTTGCGTTTACTACTTCTACGATATTAAATAGCACCCGAGCTTTATCCTGAGGAACCATGTATTGCTTTTCAATCGTCTTCTTACCAATCTTTATTTCAATTCGAACAGGTAGGAAACGTCGAAGATATTCCGCTTCCTGTTCTCTTGGAACAATATAAAATTGTTCTTTGTCTGGTACGGGCTGATACAGATGCTGAATTTCTCCAGGCTGTAATGGTCGTGTAACGGTTTTCGGATAATATCCACCACCGCCACCAGCTCCTCCTGCAACAACAGGATTAACACAGAACAATGTGAATGGCCCAGCAGTAAGCATAGTACCATTTTCACATGCTGTGGTCTTTCCGCAACTTAACCCTTTGGTTATAATTGCTTGAGCTGCATCACCTAATCCAGCCACAATATCACCTTACACGCAAGTCGGCTTGCCGTCTGACGTTCCCACAGCAGTTGGTGTTCTCTCACAAACATCTGTTACACTTGGTGTTCCTGATCCATCACGCAATGAGAACGTGCGCAATGGGGTAATACAATCATCATCATAGATAATCATAGTTTTAGCCGTCGCGTCAATTCTAGTTCTGTTTGTTTCAAATTTAAGAAGAAGGGTGACCAATGTTTCAACATCTGCAAGATCAAGCACCAATGAAGTAAGGTCAGTCCGGTCCTGATTAAAAGATTCACCAAACGAACCAGCGACTAAATGATCAAGTCGAGGCTCATCGTAAATTAAATCAACCATCGCATCAGCACTATTGGTCGGATCAAATTCACCAGCTTGATATCGTTCGTTTGTTGGTTGAGCAACACCACCATCAACTCGGAACACATAAGCCTTGGTTGCATCGTAGCCGTTTACGGTATCGAATACATATCGATAAAATCCATCCTGCGATCCACCCAACGGCAACCCACCAGAGCCCGAAGCACCAGCTGTCTTATCATGCATTTCCAACATTGTACCGTCTGTGCCTATAGCGCCCGCAGGTGCCCCACCACCAACAGGGCCAGCGCCGTTTAAACCTTCAATCGCACCAATCAAAAGTGTTTGGTCAGCACTATCGACTTCCCAAATTCGGATCGTTGGTGTTAATCCGATTATAGGTACTCCACCGGATGTGAAAAATGATGTGATAATGATCTCAGCCATCAGCGACTGTCTCCTTTATTCTCGTGTTTAACTATTTATGGGCCACACTTCTGTGATTACTATTATTGCACAGTTGACCACGGTTTGTAAAATTCATATATTAAACGATGCTCTTCGGGTGTTCCGTTATTTTTAATACGGTTTGCTCTCCACGAAACAACAACTATGTTGCCTTTCATATATCCTTTGTTTGGATCAATTCTATCAACAGAAGGAGTGTTGTCAGCCTGTTGGTTATCGGAAAAGAACAACGAGATGCCTAAAACAGGACAACGATCTAGCATTGCGACATCATCAACAGTCAAATCACAAGGTAAATTTAATTTTCTCGCATTACTTTTTGCTCTACGTAACAAATAGTGCTCTGGTGATTCTACTTTCTGTGTTTTATTTAAAAAAGCTGTTGGATTATCGTATAATACTCCTGTTTCAGATAATATCTCATCTCTCTTTTTTATCCACCACGTGTCTGAATTCTTCTTTTGTTTTTCTGTTGTGTACCATTCTCGTTGAGCAATTGACATACACTGCTTACAATAACTCTGTAAGTTATCTTTCGTGTTTGGGTGTTTGCTGAACTCAGATGTTGGTCTGCTTCTTTCACCTTGATGATGTTTTGATTTACATTCTTTGTTTTTCACAAAGGTATTTATAGTTCATTTACATGAACGCTCCTATAAATAATCACACAAAATGTGACACCACGAAATGCCACACCATAAATAGATTCATATTTGAGGAACGTTACCACATGTCAAAATTTTCACTAATCAAGCAGTTGCAAATAGCCCCTATACAGGAGAAATCCTTGTTGCCTGAGGGTATTAAATATCAAGAGTATGTTGTTCAACCCAAAGATGGTAATATGACTGTATTTATACCACTAAGAGAGACAGAAGCATTTGAAACCGCAGTGGGCAAAATTGATATTCTTTTAAGAGCTGATGTTCGTACTTTGTTGAGAGATCATCGAGGTATCATTGGTGGTACAAAATAACACATCCAACATAGGGTAATAAAATGGTTGCTGATGCTGTCATATTAACAAAACCAATTTCCGGCGGAGCCGGTGGTTCTAATCTAGAAGTAGAAGACGAAGGGTTAAGTCTATCAACTGCCGTAACGAAATTTAATTTTGTTGGTACTGGTGTAACTGCGACCGAACCAGTTGCCGATGAAATAACTGTTACAATTCCTGGCACTGGTATTACAGGACTCGCGCTTACAGTAATCAACGGTCAGCCAATGCTGACAGTAGAAGATTCTACAAGGGCTAATAAAATTTTAAGTGTTGGTGAGCAAGAAATTACTTGGGCTGAAAATAGACTAAATGATCAAGATTGGATTGAAATTGGTAGAGCAACCGATGCTGAGACTGGTTACATTGCAGACTTTGATGGTACGATTGTATACGGAACTGCACACTGTGAAAATACAGGAGCAAATTCTAAAAATATAAGAATATACATCGATGGTGTTGATACAGCACTCCTCGGAAATCTTTCTGGTGGTGTGAACGCCGAAATTAATAACACAACATTAGACATTGATTTTTCTCAAGGACAAAAGATTAGACTACGTGCCATAAATGGTGGTGGTGGTAATATCCAAGACACTGTAGTAAAACTAACAGTGAAGTGGAGAGGATAATCATAAATAATGTTACCGGTCTTCAAGAGACCCCTAAACCATCACATTAAGGAAGATATAACATGTCATTTGTAGTAAGAAAGCCAGGCGCAGGCGCCGTAGCATTAGACGATCTAGGTATTACAGTCACAGGTATTGCCACAACAGAAAGAGACCTTCGTGATCATGCACCAGCAGACATCGCAGCATCAGCTGATTTAGCTGCTTCGATCGCAGGTGGTACATTAGTTGTACTTGATCCAAGAGACGATTCAACAGCTCTCTCAATTGCAAACGGTGAACTGGCAAGAGCAACCGCAAACGATACTCACTACGGTGTTAATGGTGGTCGTTTCGCAACGCTTGATGCTCCAGGCACAGTTATTACTGATAACTTTATTGTTCAATATAATCTTGCTGGTGATGCATATGAATCAATTAATCCAGCAACTTTAATTACTGATCAAACAGAAACAATCGAAGACATCATTGGTGCAATGGGTGTCAACGGTACTGATACTACATTTACATACAACGACGGTGCTGGAACTCTTGAATGGAGTGTCGATGACGTATTCCTTCGCAATACAGGTGACACACTTGACTCTGGAACATTATCAATCGCAGCGGCCGCATCGATTGCAGTTTTAACTGGTGCCGACCTTACACTCGCTGATCTTCCAGTTAACCCAACTGACGCAGCTAACAAACAATATGTTGACTCTGTAGCTTCTGGTCTTGATCCAAAAGAATCTGTCCGCGTTGCAACAACTGTTGCTCTGACAATGGGCATTGGTGCTGGTGAATGGGTATATGCCAACAATGGCGGTGTTGGTGACACACTAACAAATAACACAGCAAGCCTGACAACAATTGATACAATTCAGCTTGTTGATGGCGATCGAGTTGTTGTTAAAAACCAAGTCGACGCTAAACAAAACGGTATATATACAGCATCCGCAGTTGGTGCTGGTTCAGCAACGATTCTTACTCGTGCAACTGATCAGGATGGTTCTCCAACAAATGAAGTATCAGCTGGCAACTTTACTTTTGTTGAGCAAGGCTCACAAGCAAATACAGGTTGGGTTGTAACTGGTGATGGCATTCTTACACTCAACACTGATGATATTAACTGGGTTCAATTCTCTGCTTCAGCCGCACTAACAGCTGGTATTGGTTTAACACAAGTTGGTAATGAATTCAGATTGCACATTGAAAACTTGGTAGTTGATACTATCACATCTGCTGATGAAATCGCATTTAACGACACAACCGAGCCAGATGTAACAAACAAAACTACAGTTGCTAACTTCCTCACCGATCTGAACATTGTTAGCCACAGTGGTGGTAACGGTATTCTCGTTCAAACTGCAGCTAACACATACACTAACCGTTCTATTGCAGTTGATGGTGCTGGTGCATTAGACGGTCTTGTTGTAGCAAACGGTGACGGTGTTGCCGGTAACCCAACTGTTGGTTTAGATATCCAAAACTTACCACTGCGTGCAGCAATTGATGCCGCATTAGACAGAGTCGCTGTTTGGGACTCTTCTGTTGGTGCAAACGTTTACTATACAGTTTCAGATATCTCAACTGCGTTAGCGACAGTTAACTCTTTCGAAACTTGGGCTGCAGCAGGCAACTCAACCGGTGATGCATCAGTCGTTGCTGACAGTGCAACTGATACAGTAACAATGACTGGTGGTATTGGTATAAACATCAACATGGTGGCGCTGACCGATACCCTAACATTCACATTCTCGCGTGCAGGCATGGCAGATACTCCTACCGTTGCTGCTGATACTGTTCCATTCTTTGATGCATCAAACTTTAATGAGCCTGAGTACAGATCTTGGACAAATATCATTTCAGACTTAGGTCTTATTTCAGGACTTTCAGCTTCAGCAAACGAAGACTTGCTTGGCATTGACGTTACTGGTTCTGTAGTTGGTTTTGATATTCTTGGATTAACAAATCCTGTAGAGGATATGGCAGCAACTGACGAATTCGCAGTTCACAACAAGAGTGAAGGAACAGCTGGTGCAAACCGCAAGATGACTGGTCAAGAAATTGCAGATGGTACAGCAACACTTCTTGGTATTTCAGCACTTGGTTTCTCAACATTTGTATCTGTAAACACTCCAACAGAAGATCAAACACTTCTTTCATATGTTGATGCAACTCGTGCTAGTAAAGTACTATCGGTCGAATCACACACTTTCCTATGGTCCGATACTCAAGTTGATGACAATGATTGGATCGACATAGGCAAAACAGGTGATGCTAATATCGGTTGGATTATGCCAATGAACGGAACAGTTGTTGGTGCATCTGCATACACAGTAGATGCAAACAGTAACACATATGCAATCGATCTCTATATTGACGCTGTTGACAGTGGTCCTGTCGTAACACTAACCGGTGTCGGTGCAGATTCTGATTCAGATCCTTCACTTAACTTAAACTTTACTGCAGGTCAAAGACTACGACTCCGTGGTGATCAAACAGCTGGCACTAGTGATATGGATGACACAACTGTAGCAATAATGGTTAAATGGAGAGTGTTATAAATATAACACGAATCTGTTCAGATTAACCCAAGGAAAGTCATTGGTACAATAATAATTATATAATGGATTTGTAAACATAATAATATTAGGAATCTAAATGACATTTATTGTTGAAAATGGATCAGGAAGCAATCTCGATATTGCTTTCCTTGGAATCACACTGCTCACTGGTGCGACAACAAATCTCGCCGGACGAAGTGATCCTGAAGATATTGCTGAGCACTCCCAGGTTGGTGAAGAACTTCATACACTTATTCTCGCCGGCAACTTAATAATCAAAGACCCGATCGACGGTGTAACTGATTTAAGTGCTGCGGATGGTGTTGTTTGTGCTCAATCGATTAACGATCCTCACTACCGTGTTGGTCCGGGCGCCCGAATCGGAGACGTATCTGATATTGGCTTAACAAGTCCGGTTGTTGATGATCTACTTCAATTCAATGGAACTACCTGGGTCAATATTCCTGCATCAACAATAGGTGGAGGAGGATCGTTTCAACTTGAGTGGAGATTTAGCACATCACTAGTCGCCGCCGATCCAGGCAATGGCAGATTCCGTTATAACAACGCAACATTAGCATCTGTTACTAATATCTATTTTGACGATTCTGCCGACTCGGGATTTGATGTCGGCACGATCTTTAGCACTCTCTCGACTGGCGATAAAATATACATACAACAAAACAATGATGCCACTAAGGCGGCATTGTTTACTCTAACAGGTGCACCGACTGATAATATAGGATGGTGGACTGTTCCTGTTACCGTTGATGGTAGTGGAACGCTTCACGACAATAACACAAAGTGCGCTGCAGTGTTCTTCCAATCAGGTGCAGGCGGCGGAACCATTAATAATGCTATTGCAACAATAAACGCCGATACTGGAGTATTCGCAGCAACAGGTGAAGACTCTTTTAACATCGTCGGCGGAACGGGAATCTCAACATCGATCACTGGTGATATTCTTACTATTACAAACGACTCACCGAACGTTGACCAAAACTTATTCCTTAATGTATTAAGCGATAGTGGTACAGCCATAGCTGATACAACAACAGATACCCTTTCAATCCTTGGTGGAACTGGAATTAGCACAGCAGTCGTTGCTGATGCGTTAACAATTACAAATAATTCGCCAAACGCAACACATACTGGGCAAGTAACAGGTGCAACAGCATTAGCATTAGATGTTACGGCAATTACGGCTCAACCAGCCTCAGGTGCCGTTATTGGCACAGACACATTATTAATAAATGATGGTGGTGTATTGTCAGAAGTAACAATTACTCAACTTGACACTTTCTTTACCGGAGCGCCAGATCAAAATTTGTGGGAAACGATTGTATCTGATTTAGGATCCGCAGTCGCAAACATAACAACTGATTCATTATCGATTTTGGGCGGCGCTGGAATTAGTACAGCCATCGTTGGTGACGTTCTTACTATCGTCAACGACTCACCAAACATTGTTCAGAGTTTGTGGGAAACAATTTCATCAGACGTTGGATCGGTCGCCGCAAACATTGCAACTGACACACTAACGATTGCTGGTGGCACAGGAATTAGTACAGCGGTGTTGGGTGACACTCTAACGATCACAAACGACTCACCGAACATTGTTCAAAATTTGTGGGAAACGATTGTATCTGATTTAGGATCCGCAGTCGCAAACATTGCAACAGATTCATTATCAATTGTTGGTGGTACAGGAATTAGTACAGCCATCGTTGGTGACGTTCTTACAATCACGGCAACGGGCGGTGGTGGTGGTGGAGACTTGGCGTCGGTGTTGGTTTCGAACACGATATCAGTTGCCATTCCACTTGTATACTCAAACGTAACGTGGAATACGACACGACTCGAAAACGATGCTGCCGTTATTGAGCACGATAATATCAACACAGCTCGAATTCTAATTAAAGAAACAGGATTGTATTTTATAAACTTCAATATGTCGTTTGACGCCGACGCACTTGAGGAACAAATTTCAGCACGTGTGATGATTAACGACATAACAGAAGTGCCAGGTAGTGAACGAATAGTTAGTGAAGATGATGAAATTAATGACCTTAGTAACGCGTTCACTGCTGAACTTACTGCTGGAACGTTTTTAACATTCCAACACCTCGCAGCCGGCACCGGTAACCTGAATCACTTCTCATCAAACTTTTCTGTTACACGAGCTCGTGGATCGGCAGGCGCCGATGGTGCACAAGGCATCCCAGGGTCAGGAACAACTCTGACTCTCGAAGAAGGTGGCGTTGCAGTTACAAATACACCTCACAACACTCTCGACTTCGCCGCTGCGGATTTTGACGTAACAGATAATGGAGATGGATCAGCAACAGTCACGCTTACTGCAATATTTGGTTCAGAGTTCCAGATCGCAGAGAGTGCTGGTATCAGTACAACTACAAGTCAAACATTTCAAAATAAGGTTTCGATGACGACCACCAGCCTACCAGCAGGAACGTACCGAGTCCAATTTAGCTATGGTTGGAATCATAATAATAATCAATCTGATTTTGAAGGCCAATTAGAAGAAGATGCGTTGCAGTTGGGCGAATTGCACAAACAAGAGCCTAAGGACAACGGCGGCGCCGATGCCACTGGATCAACTCAACGATACTACGCATCGAGAACTTTCTACCGAACGCTAACAGCAGGCGTACATACATATGATGTTAATTTTAGAACAGACGATAGTGATTTTGAATCATCCATATGGGAAGCCGTGATTGAATTATGGAGGGTTAGCTAATGTCTTTTGACGTAGTAAAAACGAGCACTATTAATTGTTTGGCAGAACTGCAAACAGCAATTAACGCTGATGTTGCAATCGTAACTGTTTGTGAGGCAGTCCGACTTGACTTGCCTAATTCAATGACAATCGGTTTTGCAGGTGCAGGTCCGTTATCTGGTGCAGAAGATATAGCACTTGATTCGCTACTTGGATCTTTTGCGTGCACGCCTAGCGTGGACAACGTAGGTCCCAATGAAGTTGATCCAGCCACCATCACCGTTGGAGATATTTTAGTATTCAACGGAACTAACTGGATTCCAGAACCACAAATTGTTGTTGGAACACCTCGCTTCTTCGATGTTTATGATAACACAGGTGGTCAAGTCTTTAGTGATCTTGCGTCTATCATTGTTAATCTTGATGCTGTTCGGGCAGATAGCGGCAGCAGTGCTTTCACGTTAGCGACTGACGAAGTAACAATTAATAACACAGGCACATACGAAATCGAATTCAGGGTTGCCGCGACACAATCCGTCGCAACCCGTCTAACGATTCGTGCTTGGCTGGAATTAAACAGCGTAGAAGTAGACGGAAGTCAAAGCAGAGGGTATCTTAGAAACCTTGTACAGGGATCAACTGTTACTACCACTGTGATTATGAACTTGACGGCAGGTGATGTTCTTCGTATTGGTGCTGAATCTGATACCGCTGGCGGATCAGGAATTACTGTTGTTGATGGTTCAAGCCTAACAATTTCTACCATCGGAGCAAACGGTACCCCTGGTATTGATGGTGCTGGTGGTACAATGCCCGAATTTAATAGCATTGAAAGTTTAGCTCAATCAACCACAACCTCATCTATACTACAACAGAAACTAAGATTATCTGTAAATGTTCCGAATGGAACGTACATCTTATTCTGGTCAGCGACTGGTGGTAACTCTGGTCAAGAAAGAGGATTCAGATTCCAAGTGCAACTGGACGACACGACCGATCTGACGGACGGTACTGCTAGACAAACAGAAGGAAATTCTGGTGAGTGGTTAGAACCGAAGGGTGGCCATGCTGTGTTAGCTTTGAATGGTGCACACAACATCGATATGGATTTTGCAGCTGCTGGCGGAACTGCTCGCATACGAGATGCAAGACTCACATTATGGAGAGTCACATAAATATTTGTGAGAGAGGAGGATTAAATGACAACTTACAACAAATCAAAATCTGGCGGAATTACAGCGCACAAGCTTCAGGCGGAAATCAACGAAGATGTTACGATCGTACCATCATGTAATTCTATCTCTACTATTAGCGACAACATCACGTTGGAGTTCGCGGCTGCATTATCTGCTGGAGAAGAAACAACACTCGACGCATTGATTGTTGCTCACGATCCAATCGAGGAGAGCATTCCCGTAGCGCAACTTCCCTTTTCGGACATTGGTAATAAGAAAGAAAAGCTTGCCGTTCATACTTCCTACAAACCAGTCGGACTTACTGATTCTACAATATATGCTGTATGGACTGGTGCCGGCGACGACATGACCAACGGTAATGTTGGTGAGGGTAATAGGCTTGAGTTTCACATGACACCCGGCAATCCTGAAGAGACTGTCTTAATGGGGTTTCATCCAGACAATGGTAGAATTTGGATCCACGAAGGATATATTCAATTTACTGGCGCTGGGTTTGGTGATTACTGTACAGCAGAAATTCGATCGCTTGCTACTAATGTTCAAACGGCTGCCAATCTTGATTTAGTGCTCGCTGGTTCAGGTAACTGGGTTCTTCCAGCTCCTGGAGGTCCCGGAACTGGAACACACGGTTTTGCAGATGCTAACATTGCATTAATTCCTCGAACATTTACAAAAGACGGCGAGTGGGATTTTGACCCAATAACTGGACTATCGCCAAATCTTGGTCTAACTGGTGATTATAGAATTGCCACTAGCAAGAAGACTGTACATAAATTTATCAATCAAATTCCATTATTTGGAACAACGTCATACGTCGAATTTTCGTCAGACGAAACAACAGAGCTTCCAGCAAACTACGAGATTCGCTTACGGGTGTTCAATATTTCCAACACAGATTGGCATCTGGCCGCATTTATCGAGTGTTACAGAGAGCGCACAGCCAAGCAACAATAAGTTTTCAAACTCGCGTTGATGCAAACGCCCCTCCATAAATACGTCAACAACGTATACTAGGGATAAAACCACATGAGACTCAATTTTCGTCAGGGCATCGTAAATCACCAAGCTGGTGGATTCTTGCTACTAAACGCAGGTGATATAGATTTGCTGGCAGATAATGTTTCTGTCACATTAACTATCGCCGACCAAGATAGTAATTACACACATGCTGAAGATGTTACAGTTACTGGCGCATTTGCTGGTCCATTTGTACCTGCTACAGACTATTGGTTATTTTGGGACTTTGATACATTAAATTTCACACGTACGTTTGGTGTAACAACTCTTGAGCCATTAGAACAACCAACAATCCCACCTGTCATCGCAAATGGCCAAATGTGGTTTGATACAACCAACAATGAAATGTTTATTAAAACTATTGGTGGATTTACTAAAGTATTTCGTGTAATTGCAGCTCGACTCAACTCTGGTGTATTCTTTAGTCACAGCCAAGATGCACCTCTGTTCACAGGTACACAAATTGGTAACACAACTTCAATACGTTCAGGTCGAATCTTATTCACAGAATTTGGAAATACAATTCGCCGCGACGATGGAACATTCTTTACAACAGAAGATGAATTCTTTACCAACCAATCACAAGTAGCAGCTATACGACTAGAAGCAAACGTGTCACGTGCTAAGTGTGTTGAACCAGCTCTTGCTGCATTTTCAATTGTTGCATATACTGGTGATGGAGAAATTGGAACAGCTCAATATGATGATACAGGTAGCACAGTTATCGCTATACTTACCGAAGATCTTATTGATCAGCAGGTCGGATCAGTTCTAATACAAGGCACACTTATAGATCCAGCAGCAGATTATTCAGCACTTGGTGTTGGTACACCTCTATTTGTTAGCAATGGTGGATTAACTTCAACCGATCCTCACGTCTCAGATTCAATAACGTTTCCAACTGCTCAGGTTCCTGTTGCAAGAGTATTATCTCGCGACACTATTATATTTGAACAAGGTTTAGGTGGTGTTGGACCTAGAGGTCCAGTCGGTTTCTTCACAGACGTTCCTCCAGCAGGTTTATCGTTTGTTGGTGGTGTAACTCTTTCATCTCCTTCAGCAACTCCATTAGCACCAGTTGTCGTTGAAACAAGTGATCCTCGTTTAGCGGGTAGTCCATTCGCTTCTCTTTCTCACGTTCACCCTGGAACAGATATATCATTCATACCATCTGGCGGTCTTGTTGCTACAAATGCCCAAGATGCACTAACCGAATTAGAAGTTGAAAAACTTCCAATCGCTGGTGGAACAATGACAGGCACATTGGTGCTAAATTCTGATCCAACAGTCGCACTTGAAGCAGCAACGAAATCATATGTCGACGCTAGAGTTTTCGGACTTACATGGTTAGGACCAATATCTTTTGCAAATCTAATTGATGATACGATAAATGATCCACCTGCTGCTGCAGTATCTGATGTTTATATTGTTGGACCTGCACCTACAGGTGTTTGGGTTGGTTTGGCAGGGCGCGTTGTTCAATGGAACGGCTTAACGTGGAATGATCTTGGATTACTTTCATCTTACGCTGCAGGCACACGATTCGGTATCTCTATGGAATCAGGTACAGCTGCAGGTGGAACATTTGTAGGTAAGGAAGATTTCATTTTTGAATTGTTAGCACCTGGTGTTCCAACTTGGGATGCTGGTACTGCTCCAGTTCATCAAACTGCAGCCCTTGTTAATAATTCTGCATCTTTGCATGCTTTTCACACTTACGTGTATGATGGTGTTACAAATTTTGCTTGGGTAGAAATTGGTGGAGCTCAACCAATAACAGTTGATGGAACAACCATTATTCAAGTTGGTAATATTATAAGCACTAAAACTTTTGCAGCAGGTGGTGTCGTTGATGCAACGACATATCGAGGACTGGATCTTGACCTCGTATATTCTGCTATCGGTCACGGCCACGCAGGATCAGCAATTACCATAACAACTCCTTTCATTGGAACAGATTTTGGAACAACAGCAATAGTCAATGACGATCGTTTGGTTGCTGGTACAATTGATGTTGCGGTTCAAGAGTTGTTTAATAAGAAGGCTAACAAAGAACCGCGATACACAAACTTTGCAGATCTACCAACAGCATCAAACGTTGAGGGTATGGTGGCTGAGGTAACTACTGATGGGGTATTGTATGTATCACGTGGTGGTTCGTGGGTTGCAATCTCAGTTAATGATGGGACAACTCAAAATCATGATCACACCATACCTTACGATCTTGCTTTCTTCTCTGGTGGTACTGCAGGTTCAACAACTGATGTTGTTGTAGGAATGGTATCTATTTCGAGAACTATGTCTATTGCTACTGGTGTAACAAATGGGTTTGGTCGAGCGCTTGTCGCTCCTTTGGTTGCAACAACATTTTTCCTTCACAAGAATGGTGTCCAAGTTGGAACCGTAGTATTCGATCCAACCGTTTCTGGTGGTTTAATTCCAACTATCACTATCCCAGGGTTGATCAGTTTGGTTGCTGGAGATTATATGCAGCTAGTGGCACCAACCATTGCTGAGACTACAATACAAGATATTTCTGTCACAATTATTGCTTGTTCAAGTATTGGAACGTGCCCTTAATGGAGTAGACTAATGCCTTTTCAGGTATCATTTAGTACAAAAACTACACCTCAAGGAATCATCACCTCCTTCACCGCTGGTGAAGATCAGGTTGTAGTTTGTGACACAGCAGTAAACCTAGAAGCGACCGTAGTTGGTGATCTTACGGGTCATACTATCATATGGGAACAAATATCTGGTGTTGCAGTTACCTTTACAACACCTCTTGATCAATTTGCTATATCGTACACAACAGCAAATTTCCAAGACAAAACATTCCGCTTCACAATTGACAAAGGAACTGGCAATGAACAATTTGATGACGTTATCATGTTTTCAACTCCAACGTATCCTTATTTTGGTGGCGCTCCTGATCAAAACTGTTTGATCAATTTTGGTGCAACGTTGCGTGGTGATGCACCCTTCCTAGAAATTCGTGTCAAGATACCAACCATATTCAGTGACACAATAGCTCACGAATGTGGCACGAACACAAAACCGGAATTGTTTTGGTCTGAACCTGATAATGCAGAATTTCTTGTTCAATACGTAGTCCAGCAAAGATCTGTCGCAGGACCGTTTACTGATGAAGCCATAATTCCCGCTTCGTCAGCTCGAACACATGTGCCGCTAGTGGTTGGTGCAACATATAGAGTTGTTGCAGTTTTCTTAGAAGGTAATAGTTCATTCAATAGCGTACCTTCAAATACAATATTTCAAGATGGATTGTTTGGCGATACAGTATCGACAAATGGATCCGGAATAGTGCTCGATCAAGCTATCCAATTTTTCGCATCACGAAATAAACTTAATTCACAGAAAATTTTAACATATAACATAAATTTGATTACGTTATTGAATTGTGCTCCAGACGCACCAGATGATTTTACTCTTGGACAAACAATAAAACCAAAACACATTAGTATAACTTTCAACTTTAATCCATTAACTTTGGAAACATGTCCACCCGACGCACCAGATGATTTTACTCTTGGACAATCGGAACTAATATCGCACATTAGAATTCCAACCTATACTGTTTTAGATCTTCACGGTGGCGACATTGGTGGGTAATGATAAATAGAATATTAGACAACAGGAATATAAAATCATGACACTATCGATGCAATATCCATCTCTTGAAGGTGAAGTAACACTTACACTTCGTGACAAAGATACTTTGAAAGTTAAACAAGTAATTAAGCAAAAGAATGCTATAACAAAATGGGGCATTGACTCTATAATGTCTGTAACTCCAAACTCGTGGCTCGGTGGGACGGAGCAGGGTAAATTTATTCAGATTAGTGAACGTGTTACCAGCACAGGATATATTGCCGGATCTGGTGTGAAGGGACAACAATTTAATTCAGACGACGACGCCGAAGACTCTGAAGAATCTCCGTGGACATTTACAGAAGGATCTCCTGATTTTGCACAAAAAACGGGGCGATTTCTAGCACCAGCAACAGATAGAACAATCAATACAATTTATCTAACGGGTGCAATTCAGCTATTGTCTAATCCAAACACTTTCTCCATAGCTTCGTTGTCAACACCGTGTATTCAAACAACTACTGAAGTGCTTGATATTACGTACCGAATTCAATTCTTTTATCAAGCCGCATTAGTAGGAGCAATTCCTGTAGCATTCGATTTCGGTGAAATGGTCGCTAGAAAGCTGACGGGTCAGGTGCCTGCCAATGAGCAACTAGGTGGATTCCCTTATTTACAGTTTGCTATGGCGTGTTCTGGACCACCCGATGGTGACTTGTATCAAGGAATGACTACTCAACGAAACAACATAAACGGCGGCGCTGCGTCTGATGGTGGTGGTACACTGATAAAATCTCATGGTAAAGTAGCATTTAACCAATCTCATACAATCTCTGAGAACATCGGCCGTGTTTTCAAAACTATAGGATATGGTACCACTGATAACTTCGGTAACGACTATATGGATTCGACTTTCGCGGGCCTAGCATCACAGATTAATGGTAGTGGTAATCGTTCAACCGTATGGGCACCAATTGCACCAGATTCATTTGTAAACAAACCAGTTCAAACAATTCACAATCATTCAGCTGCGGCTACTAGTTGGGGACTGGATGTTGATAATTTAGCAACAAGTCAAGGAACACTAACGGTTGATGGTTCATCATGGACTGATAGCGGTTTCCCAGAATTTTATAGAATTGATCACACGTTAACAGGACAAACTGGTATATCACGTTATGCTTTCAGAAAACGTCATACTTTAGGACTTAACGGTAACGAATATTCTCCACAACAACTCCAATCACAGATTCACCAACTGTGGGAAATGAAAGCTGCTGCTCCAGACGGAATTTTATATCAAACTGTTGTTGATGGTCACGGACTCAAACAACGATATAAAATAGCAGAGTATGATGAAACAACTTTTATGAACTGGGATTATACCGGTGTAACTCTCTGCAATATAAACTCAAGCGTAGTTGTGAATTTTGATTCAACCACTACACCAGCTCTTCCAGTTACCGACGTTCGTCAATTAGCAGCAGATAGTGCAGGTAATCTTTGGGTAGCTTGTGGTGCGACGGGGTTATATCGTATTTCAGATCCATTTGGATCACCAGTTGTTACAAAGATGACAGTTGCAACAAACACAATTGTTGCTGGTGGTGAAGATAATGCATATGCTGTTGCTGTTGGCTTCGGTGGCGATGTTTTTGCCTTAGTTAACAATGGACTGATTTCAACTGCAAATCCAACTGCTGCGACACCATTATTCTCAACTGAAACGTTTACTTTTACAGGCATTTCAGATGCGAATTGGTCTCGTGTTATATACATGCGAATTGATGCGGATCACCCAGATTTCCAATTAGGATTAGCTGCAAACCTAACAGACATACTAGACACAGTAACAGTGGTGTGGTGGGACAACACAGCAGGACCAGGCATCACCGGTCCAGTACAGTCGGGAGCAACGGGCGAGAACTTGGGCGATCTGACAGGCGGCCTATTCGAGTGTTCAGCTAGAGGTGGATACTGGACTCGTGTGGGACCAAATTATACTGGTGATCACATACAAAATCTAACTTGGGGCACAGCGACCGTTACCGATATTGGTGCCGACACATATGGTCGTGGTCGTCCTGCATTCTTCTACGATTATTATGATACTCCATATACAATTGCAGGTGGTAACGATGCACCGTCTGTTTACAGTCATAGAGATAAAAAATACAGTTTCCAACCCGCAGATCCGTTTTGGCAGCCAAGCTCATCGCGTCGAGGTTTTGGTCCGTCTCTTCAAACAGGCCGTGGTAAAGGATTCATGATGGAATGCGCCAATCAGCAGTCTGTAACTGGTACAATGGCAAGTACAGCTCATCCTAATCGAATATGGCCTGTCTGTCCTACTAATTATTTAGATACGCTTAACGGTCAACATTCTCCATTGGAAGAAATAGTTTGGGATCGT
>Ga0255048_10000353_pt1 | contig 36162 bp, 49 predicted proteins | sample JV7_2_2_MG_FD_183619 | JGI IMG/M metagenome (GOLD analysis project Ga0255048, IMG submission 183619) | Seawater microbial communities from Jervis Inlet, British Columbia, Canada - JV7_2_2 | ecosystem: Environmental > Aquatic > Marine > Inlet | place: Canada: British Columbia | collected 2016-10-06
CGGCACTGACCGTCAAGGCGTTTGCGGCGACGGGGAATGTAATTGTCCTGTCAGGCTACGTGATGCGGGTCACGCCATGAAGTCCGGGGTCAGCGCGAACCAACTCTGGACGCAGACACCGCTTGCGAATAGAACAGTGTCGCTTGGGGCTGGCGCATCAGGGACACTTAAAAGTATCCAGCGCGGCACCTGTAGCATTACTGGCACGAATGCCACGAACGATGCCACACTCAGCCCTGCGGTGGTGACGGCCAACAGCCAACTAGCCTACCTCGGGCAAGGGCAAGATACCGCCGACAGCGGTTGGGGGACAAAATATAGACTACGTTTGTCGATTCAGTCGACGACCGCCGTTAGAGCCACACGCGACGATGCCGGCAACATCGGCACCCAAGTGACAACGATAAACTGGCAAGTCACCGAGTGGTACTAGGAGAGCATCATGCACACACGAAGCTATGTAACCGTAGACGCTAGCGGTGTTGTTGTGGGAGACGTCGAGAGCAGCACGTCACACGACGAATGGGCGGCGTTTGATCTGCTCCCGCTCCCGCCGACGCAGATCGATGTGACCGGACACCCGGACTGGCGGGGTGTTGGGTCGCTGATCCGACACACGCGAGACGCAGCGACCGGGAGGTTTACGCCCCCGCCACCGCAACCGCCAGTTGATCCCCTCGATGAGCCGTTAACGCCCCGTGAGATGAGGCAAATGATGGCAGACATCGCGGCGATCAGAGCGGCGTGACACGTGGACGACGTGAGCATGGCGGTGGTCGTGTTAGTGCCCGCGACTGCCGCTGTGGCGTGGCTCGTCCAGCTGCACGCACGCGTCCGGGGACATTCTGAGGATTTGCTGGAGGTGAAGGCCGACCTCCGATACATTCGTGAGCGCATCGACCGGGCGCTGAATAGTTAGTGGCCCGCGTGTCGTGTAAGCCGTCGGTGCGCTTCAAGGGGTTTACCCGTGGGCTCGTCCGCATTCTCGTCGCCGTGCAGCGCGTGGCCGAGCGCACGCGCAGCGTGGGGGAGGTGGTCATCACCTCGGCCAACGACGGCAAGCATAGCCAGAGACCACGGTCGCGACACTATACCAACGAGGCCATCGACCTCCGGTCGCGCAATTTCAGGACGGCCGCGGCGCGGGACCGCTTCCTCGCGCGGCTCAGAGAGGAGCTCGGCAGCCGGTTTTACGTAGCGTATGAAGGCCACGGCAAGCCCAGCGCCCACATTCATGTCCAGCCCAGGCGCGGGACGGTCTGGCGTGGTGGGCTCTGCGGGGAGAGACGGGAGTCTCGGGCATGACGCCCTGGCGTACGTGGAAACTGTACCGGTCAGCGCGGCGTTTCTGGGCGCTGATAGAAGGAGCCAATGCGATGAGCAAACCCTGGTGGAAGTCCAAGACGGTCCTGATTAACCTGCTCTCCGCCGCGGCGGAGCTGGCGGGGATTATCCCGCTGCCCGGCGGCACCGCCCTGATCGCGGCGAACATTCTGAACATCGCCCTGCGCTTTGTCACGACGGGGCCTACGCATCTGGTGAGCCCGGACGAGTAAAGACGAAGGCCACGGAGGGGGGCAGGGACTCGCCCGGCCCCCCTCCACTGGTTAGGCCGTCTTCTTGCCCCGCATGAATCCCGGCTGGATACCAGCAGCCTTATCAGCGGCAGCCCGTATTTTCCCGGCGAGGCTGCGAGATTTCTCGGTCATGGCATTACGCTGCCGAGCGATCACTCGGGTCACCTTCGCAGGCAGATGGATGCGCGTCAATCCCTCCGGCCCCGTGATCTGAATGAAGAGGCTGTCCTCCATCTCCGGCGGCCTGAACGTCTGGACAATATAGCTCCTGACGCCCCCGATGCCCATCGTGTCGCCTGCGGTGATGGTGCTTGGCCGAGTGTGGGGAAACCCGTCCATTTGACCGTACGCCCTATCGTAGGCGTCCGGCTGCGATGTGCTGAAGTGCGGGGGCTGTTCCTGTTCCTTGTTGTAGTTGCTCATGCTTGTGCTCCGCGTGTAGGGCTACTGAGTTGTAGCCCCTCTATTATCTCATGCGGTTTTTCCTTAATGTTTTAGGTGGTTTTAGGGGTGGATGAGTGATTTCGCTCGGGGGAGGACAGCCGTCAAAACGACAGACATGACGCGATGTCCTGAATTGGCCCCCGGCAGGGACGATTTGCTAAGGATTTAGTGCGAAAAGAAAAAGCTTGACAGGGTTTTGGGGGGTGTTTTCGGGGTCCCACGTTTTCGCGCAGACCCGGCAAAACCACTGCCCCCCGATGCGCTCGATGAGCCTGTCCTCGTGGCAGTAGGGGCACCTCATTCGTCGGTGATGTGCGGCCACGGCTCCGGTGTGATTCCGGGCACCGCGATCTCGCTGTCAGCCGCTGCGCGTCGTAGCCGGAACACCCCGCGCATGTCGGGGTTTTGCTGCATGATGAGTCGCGCGTAAAACGGGCGCCACCGGTTCGACAGCTTGAAGTCGTCACCTTTCGTCTCGATGCTCGTATACCACCGCGCTCGCGAATGGACGAAGTCGATACCGATGTGCGCGTGACCCGCCGCAAACGCCTCCCGCGTGAACCGCTCCAGAGCGATGAGTACGTGCGGATTCTCGTGGTTGTATTTCTCGAACGCTGTCTGCTCGCCGAAGGGGAGCCGCGGTGTAGTCGTAGCATCTCTCACTGTTCCTCCTCTGGTGCCTGTGCGGTGCGCCGTTGCCAGTCCCGCCGCCATGCCGCCGACGTGCGTGGCTGACGGCGGTCAGCCCACCACGCCGCGAGGCGGTGCCACCATCTTCTCACCAGTTAAACTTGCTGATGGGACAGTGTGGCCGTGCGGGCGTCTGCCCCGTGTGTGCCGCTGTCGCGTGTGCCGCACCCTGCGACGTGAATCCGGCCTGGGGCCGGTCGAGCCACCAGCTATGTGTGGCTGGCTGCGGTTTCACGAGCGGACGCCACCCCCCGACGCCGTATGACGCCTGACGCATAGATGGGGCCTTACCCTTCGGCATGGACATGGTTGTAGTGCCCCGGCACCTGCCACAGCACCCGATAGCTGAAGCGCCGCAGATGGGCGGCGAGGCCGTCGAGGTCCGACGAATGGAAGTCGAGTGCCCGGTCAGCGTAGTGCAGACTATTGTTGACATGGATGTGGTCGTTGGCCGACACCACCCGCAGACTATTGCCTGTGCGTGTTGCCCACGTCGCCGCCGTGGAATACATCGGATGCAGTCGCTGGGCCATTGCTACGGGGAGCCGAAGTCCGAGAATGCCGACCTCGGCTCCTGAATAGGGGGGACGAGATAGCCCTGCGTGGACAGCAATATGTGGACACTCTCCAGGCTCTGCGCCTGACGCAGCAACAACTCATTCATTCGCGCTGTGCGTTTGTTTTCCTGGTGCGCCATCATCCCGATCACTGCCCCGGCGAGGAGCCACGGGAGAATGTTTTGCCTGATTTCTGTCCATATCACCATACGATATTTCTCCTCTCATCCCACCACCACCCAGCGAGCCATCCGAGGCCCGCGCTGACCGCGACGACCGCGAGCACCGTTTTTCTGGTCATACCGCCTCCACTGCTGCCACCGCTTCCGCGACCGACCGCACGACCGGCCACGGGGCCTGTGCGTCGGCCTGGACGGCGCTCAGGCGAGCCGTCGCGCCCGACTTGACCTCTAGCACGGTGGGGCGCCCCTGATGCCAGCAGAGGAGGTCTGGCAGCCCGCGCCCCCCGATCTGCCACGTCTGTGCGCCCCGCGCCCGCAGCGCCGCGATAATGGCGGGCTCAATCGCGTCCCTCCGCCTCCTGGCGCCGCCCCGATAGAACGTCACGTTGGCGTCCTATCTTCAATCAGCGGACGACAACAACGTCGCCGTCGGATTCAATCCACACCTGGGCACCACAAGGCAGTGGTTTGTCTGGTCGATAGACGACACGGAAGGGGCCGTCTCCCGTGACTTCCGAGGCATACGTGTTGCTCTTGTATGTCTTGACCGTCAGGACCGGGTGCCGCGCTCCCGTCTTTCGGTTTTTTTTGATTATGTGTTGATTGACGTGAATAAGCCTTTTCATTGGCTGAGTGATGTTCCGCGGCCATAAGGGCTCTGGTCGTCAGCGCCCTGCGGTGGTCGGCGCACCACCGGGAGCGGCCGGGGCGTCAGGCAAGGCGCCAGGTGTCGCCGCTCGCGCCACCGCCGACACCAGTCTCGGCAGGTGAGATACGCCTCAGTCAGTAGCGCGCCAAGCAGGAGCACAAAGGCTACCAGCGCGAGATCGCTCGGGTTCCATGTCATGTATCCCTCCGTTGTATGACGACGCGCTTCAATCGTAGCTTCCTCAGTATCGCATCTGAGCAGTCCCGGCGCCCTCGCAAAAGGTCGCTGAAGTAGGACGGCCCCACGCCCAGTGCCGCAGCGGCCCCGCGTTGACTGCCGTGGCGGCGCACGAGCTGCTCTAGCCGAATGATCGGGTTTACGGGCATCGGGGGGACGATACCACACTTTCACTGATACGCGGATGTTGACACGGCAGAGGGTTCGGGATTATAGTGCGCGAGGTGACATGGGGTCACCCGAGCACTCATCAAGGAGCAGAAAATGCCTACAATCACAACCGGAAAATACCTGAAGCGCGAAGAGCTCACCGAGGAGGGGACCAAGCACACGGTCGTCTCCGTCGACCAGCAGTCCGTGTCCAACCCCGACGGCACATCGGACGACAAGTGGGTCCTCCTGCTGTCCGGCCTGAAGCCGTTGATTATGAACGCCACCAACATCCGGGTGGGCGTGGCGGCATTCGGGACCTCGGAAACCGACGAGTGGATCGGGCGGCCCATCATCGCTTACGACGACCCGAGGGTGGAGTTTGGTGGCAAGATCGTAGGCGGCGTCCGCTTGCGGGCCGTGCCGAAGAAGGTGACCAAGAAAGCCGACGACGACGAGTCGCCGTTCTAGCGATGTTGAGCTTCGACGCGCCGACGCATACTTATACGGTCAATGGTCGGACGGTCCCTAGTGTGACGGCGCGTATTGCGGCGGCGGGGCTTCTGGGTCCCGCCGCCAGCTTTTACACCGCTCATGGCGCCGCGCGGGGCCAGCGCGTCCACCTGGCGTGCCGACATCTTGACGAAGGGACCGACATCACCCTCCCTCCGGGGGAGTGGGGCTACCTGCGGTCCTACGAGCGGTGGCGTGACGCGATGCGGCCGCGCTGGACCGCGCTTGAAGAGCCGCACTACTCGGCAACCTACAAGACAGCGGGCACAGCGGACCGTCTCGGTGTCCTCCACGGCCCCGTGGTGGTGGATTTAAAAACAGGAGGGGCGACGCGCTGGCACGGTATCCAGCTCGCGTGCTACGACCTTCTGCACGAGGACCTGGCTCCGCGCGAGCGGCGTCGGCTGGTCCTACATCTCTCTCCCGATGGTCGCATGGCCCAGAGCGTGGAATACCACGATGCCCACGACTACCTCCTCGCCCTCGAACTTTTGGAAGGACACACTGATGGCCCAAATCGCCCCGACGACCGTGCCTGCCCCGCAGGCATTGACGGTCAACCTTAACCCCGACCCTGAATTAACGAGTCGGACAACCGCGCTCATTTCGTCGGCGGCGGTGCAGACGGTCACGACAGCCGCCGACAGCGTCGCGGCCAGCCGTGTCCTGGCGCAGCTTCAGCAGATGCGGCGGTGGGTGAGCGGTATTTACCACGACGCGAAAGCCCCGCTCGGCGCGGCCAAGAAAACCCTGGACACGCAGGAGCGGTCACTGCTCGGGCCGCTCAGGGAGGCCGAGCAGCAGCTCATGGCGGCCATCGTGGCGTTCCAGGCGCAGGAGACAGCCGCCAGGATGCAGGCGGACGCGCTAGCGCTCGACGCGCGCCTGGCGGGCCACGCGCCGGCATCCCTGGTGCGTGCGCCCGTGGGGGCCACGACGATAGCTGGAATGCAGTCTCGGACGACCTTCGCGGCCGAAGTCCTCGACCTGCGCGGGCTAGTCTTGGCGGTCGCGGCGCAGCTCCTCCTCGAAATTCCCGGCAGCACGAAGGTCACCCAACGGTGGCTGACTGAGGTGTGCCAGCCCACGCCGCAGGCGACGCTCGACCTGCTCCAGGCTGTCCCGTCGTCGCTGAACCGCACGGCGCGCGCGCTGAATACCGACCTGGCAATCCCCGGTGTGGCCGTGGTGAGCACGACCACGCTCGTTGCGCCGTGACCGGCGAGGAGCTCGCTGCCCGATTCGCCTCGGCCAAGCCGACGCGGGATGGCTGGTCGATTAAGTGTCCCGTACACGACGACCGGGTCGCCAGTGTGTCCTTGTCGGTCGGTGCCGACGGCCGACTGCTGCTCTACTGCCACGCCGGGTGCCGCACGCCCGACCTGCTCGCGGCGGTCGGGCTGACAGTGGCCGACCTGTTCGATGAGTCGCCCCTCGCGGCGCTGCCTCCGCTGCACAACGCGAATCAACCGTGGGGACTGAAGGGCCAGGACGACGGGCCCCGAAGTCGCCCGGTGCTGTCGGAGGCCAGTAAGCCGGAGACGTATGACTACCGCGACCTGGAGGGGACGCTCCTGCACCAAGTGGTCCGTGGCGTAGGGAAGACCTTCCGGCAGCGGCAGCCAGACGGGGATGGCTGGCGCTGGAAGGCCGATGGTCGCCGCGTGCCCTATCGGTGGCCCGAGCTGGTCGGGGCCAAGACGGTCTGGATTGTTGAGGGGGAGAAGGACGCGGATGCGTGCTGGTCGCACGGGGTCCCCGCCACCTGCAACCGGGGTGGTGCCGGCAAGTGGGGGGACGCCGAGACAGCGGCGCTCGTAGAGGTCGGGGTCGGCGCGGTGTTTGTTGTGCCCGACCACGACGTGCCGGGACGGCGGCACGCGCAAGCAGTGGTCGAGCAGTGCCGGTCGTCGTCCCTGAGTGCCACGCTCGTGTCGCTCCCCGACCTGCCAGCACACGGCGACATTAGCGACTGGTGGGCCGCTGGCGGCACCGCCGAGGCGCTGGGGGCGTTGGGTCGCGGTGCCGCCGAGCGGCCCGCTGCGGGCCCTGGAGAGGCTCCAGAGGGGATGGTGCCGGAAGTCCTCCAGGCCGAGCAGACATTCGCCAGGTTGTGTGAGGGCCGCTACCGGCTTGAGTATCCAGACCTGGGGATTGCGCTCGAAGCCAGCGAGGTCCACCGGGACCGGAGCCATGAGTTGCACGGCGAGCTGACGGTGACCACGACGATGGCCGGGGCCAAGACTGTCGATGGCGTGCTGCTCTGGACCTCACTGAATTTCAGCAGCCAGCGGACGCGCGCTGCCACGGCGTCGTCGCTGGCAGCGCGCTCGGGCGCGCCGGGGCTCGACTGGGTCGGGGCGATAGAGACCCTCGCGCTCCGTGTTGCCCGAGCCGAGGCCGAGGGCACGCCGATCAAGGCGCTCGCGTCCTATCCCCGTCCGGCTCCGACTGAGACGTGGGAGGTGATTGGGCTGCCACTCCTCCGCCAGCACCCGATGATTCTCTTTGGGGATGGCGGCTCCGCGAAGTCGTATCTGGCACTCCACATCGCCGCCACGCTGGCCGGGCGTGGCGTCCGCTGCCTGTATGCGGACTGGGAGTTCAGCCCCGAGGACCACCGCGAACGACTGGAGCGGCTGACCGGGGAGTCTATGCCCCAGGAGACGCTGCACTACGTCCGGTGTACCGCCCCCCTGGTCAGCGAGGTCCAGCGGCTCCAGCGGCACATTGTCGAGCACCGGATTGAGTACATCGTGTGCGATTCCATTGCGTTCGCGGTGCCGGGGCGGCCGGAGGATGCCGAGCACGCCAGCGCGTACTTCCGGGCAACCCGGTATCTCGGCATTGGCTCGCTGCATCTCGCCCACACGACCAAGAGTTTAGAGCACGGGACCGACAAGCCGTTCGGCTCGGTGTTCTGGTCAAACGGCGCGCGCTCAGTCTGGTTTGTCAAGCGCGCCGGAGAGCAAGGGGACACGGCAAACGTGGTTGAGGTCGCGCTGTCCCACAAGAAGTCCAACACGGGACGGCGACTGCCCACCGTGGGGGTCCGGCTGCACTTCTCGGCGGAACGCACGCGCGTCGAAGCCTTTGACGTAGCGGAGAGTGCAGAACTGTCGTCAGTGCTCCCGATCTGGCAGCGCATCCGCGCGCTCGTGAGTACGCGCCCGTTCACGGTCGAGGAGCTCGCCGAGGAACTCAGCGCGAAGCCAGACAGCGTCAAGCGTATCGTGCGGAAGTTCGACATGTTCCATCGCGGCGCCGACGACAAAGTGCGGCTCGCGACTACCCTGGAAGGACCCAGCAGTCATGGCACAATCTGAGGAAACCCTCACGTTTCTGGATGGCACCGTCGCCAGCCTACCCGTGGTGCAGTGCTTGTGGAAGATCGAGGCGCGTGGCGCGACGTTCGTGCTTCTCGATGGCGACGGATTCCGCATCGAGCCGCCGAGCTGCATTACCCCAGCGGAGCAGACGTTTCTGAAGGCGCACCGGACAGAGGCAGGGCGACTGGTGCGCTACGTGGCTGACGACACGCACTTACGGACAGAGAAGTAACGGATGCACGTCACCAGCCGACCAAGCAACCCCAGGCAGCGGGGACTGTTCACAGGAGGAAGCGCGGCCGTGCGCGGGCTGCGCCGCGCGACGGGCCCGTCCCCTGCGCGTGCGGCAGCGGTCGCGCGGCTACCGAGGGCGAGCGCACTCCAGCGGCTCGTGCTGGCCGCATTCCAGCGTGCCCAGCCAACCCCGCTTGACGATGAGATGTTAGAGCGCCTGGATGAGTTCGCGCGGTATGCGCCGTCCACGATTCGGAAACGGCGCAGCGAACTCTTCCAGGCGGGGTGGCTAGTCGCGGTCGGGGAGGGCCGAAACTCGCGGGGGTGGAGGATGACCAGGTGGGGGTTGCGCCTCCGCAGTTGAGTCAGCGTGGCGCGGGCGTCCGCCGAGGCGGCCGTTCCGGCGGGCCGCTGCCGCCTTTGCCGGACTGCCCGACTGGCCCCTGTTCGCCAGCCCCCCGAGTCGTCCGAGCGCGACCGCGTGCGGGTTGCGTGTGTCAGTCGTCATCGTGCGAATCCTCCTCATTTAGCGCGCGGCCGGTTCCCTCGCATTCCCAGCAGGCGTCCTCCTGCTCGGCGTACCAGTCCGGCCCCGGCGGGTAGCGGATGCTCCCCGTCCCGCCGCACCCAGGGCACGCGGTCCCCACGTTAACGCGGCGCTCGGGGAAATGGCCGCGACCGACCGCGACGGCGGCAGCGACAGCGGCGGCGTAGGCGCGGCGGACGGCGGGCGTCATCGTCCCGCCTCGTCTGTCAGATACGCCCAGGGGGCGCACACGTCGTCCCTGGTCACCGTCGCTCGGTGCCACGGGTAGTCGCCGTCGAAATTACCCGCGCACGCGGTGGCGTACCGCCTCGCCCCGCGCCGGGACAACTGCCGCAGAACGTCAAGCTCCCCCGCCGCCTCCACCCACGCGTACGCGTCCTCCAGGTCCGGTGGGAGTGGCCGTGTCATCGCTCCCCCCCGTCCGCAATCATGCCTCGGGCCTCGGCGCGGACCTCGGACCAGTCCGCCTCAGTCGCGGGCACCCGCTCGTCGGCCTCGTCGTGAATCTCGGCCCAGTCCGAGCCGAACATGGCGTCGAAATTAGTGCGGGTGAAATACGTATTAACGGCCCCGTCCAAGTCAGTCGTATTCCCGTCGAAGAGGCCGCTGTTGAGTACGAATTCCCGCCGCTCGTCTCGCGTCATCGTCCCGCCTCGTTATCAGCTGGGGCGTGCACTCGATTCGCAGGGCCACAGTTGCCGCACTCGCCAGCGTGCTGGCCGTGTGACACGGGACCGAGCACGCCCACGTCTAGCAGCCCGCTGTCAACGAGGGCCTCGCACGGCGCGCATAAATCAATGGTCCCCGGGCCGTAGGCGAATTGGTAGGTGATGACCTGCACTGTCTGTTCCTGTCTCATCGTGTCCTCCTGGTTCGAGTTCAAATACTGATGGCCTCATCAGTGCCCGTCTCACGGGCAGACCGGAGCGGGACCGCCCCGCTCCGGTTTCGGCCTGAGGCTAGTCCGAGCCGTAGAGGTTCAGCCGCTCGATGCCTCGCTCGGTCACATGCCAGCCGGGTATCCCCTTGGCCGGACCGCCAGAGCGGCAACGCTGCGCGATGAAGTCGCCCGCGTGGGCAGACTCCAGGGCCTTACTCAGGGAGCCGACGAGCTGACGGTCCTTGGGGGCCAGCCGGTCTGCGAGCGCCATCGGCTGCAAGCCAGGGTTGATGAGGATGAGTGTCAGTAGGCGATTGTGAAATGTGTTCATGGTCTGTCTCCTGGTTCAAGTTCGAGTAGCGCGTCAGCTTACCTGAGACGCTGTGGGTTTGTCAAGTAACGCCGGACGGCCCGGCTTGGGATAGCGTCCGGTCGCGCCAGCGTTGGCACTCGGGCGTCATGAGGGGTCCACCTCGAGGACCTCGTCCGGGCGCACGATGTAGTCGGCCCATCCGCCGAGGCGGACCGTAACCGGGTCCAGGGATTTGACGACACCCCACGCGACACCCCACACGGTCGGCCGGTCGGGCCAGAGCGCGATAACCCTGAACCGAATCCGGTCCCCGACTTGTATCGAGTAGATGCGCGAGCCAATGGTGTTCCACGATGCGGTTTCACGCCAGCCGTCCGACCCGTTGCGGCGTTTCTCGGTCGTGACGGTTCCCCGGACGAAATAGGGCCGCTCGCCCACGCTGGCCATGTAGAGCCAGCCCGTCGGCCGCCCGTGGCGGTCCAGTACCGTGCCATACCTGGTGGTCTGTGCGGCGCAGCGGCGCGCGTTCAGGTCCTCGTAGGTATCCGGCACCGGTTCGCAGTGGTCTGTGTTTTGTCTGGTCATGTTCTGTGTCTCCTGGTTCAAGTTCGAGTAGGCGTCAGCTTACCCGAGACGCTATGGGTTTGTCAAACAACGCCGAACGGCTTCGGCGCGCGCGCGACCAGCGTGGGCCGAGACCCGAACGCGAAGTGCTGGTCGTCGCGCGACGGGGTCCAGGTCGCGCGGATCGTGACCGTGTCGCCGCGTTCGAGGCCGGTGCTCGCCCCCCCTGGCACGGTCACCCACGCCTTGCTGTTGTTGGTGAGCTTTAACAGCGTCTTCCAGGTGACGCCCCAGTCGCTCTCCCGTTCCTGAACCGTCAGCACCGTCCCGGTCACCTCGACGCGCCCAATAGGCGCATCGCCCTTGACCTCGGCCTCCTCCACTGCGCGGCGCGCGGCGAATTCGTGGTCCCGCGCGTGAGAGGTAAGCAGCGCGGCGATCTGCGCCGCGCTGATGGACCCAAAGCGTGCCAGCTTCGCGAGCACGTCGGCGGCGAACCAATTCTTCGCGTGCGCCTGGTGCCGGTGCTCGGCCATGGCCGTTACGACCTCGGGGTGCGTGGCAAGAAACGATTCGTAGGCGATCCGCGCTTTGAGCGTGGCCTCACGGGCCGAGGCGAGCCGCTTGAGCCGCGCTAGTTTGAATTCGCTGGCCCCCCCGAGGGCGAGACGCGCGGTACAGACCGCCCCGAAGACGACGTGCTCCCCCGTGGGGATGTAGTGTGCGATAGTGATCCAACGCACGCGGCTGTTGCCACAATGCACGCACCGCTGCGTCTGTGGCGGCCAGTCTTTGCCGAGCAGCGACACGAAGCGGCCCTGCCACTCGGCCAGCTCCTCGCGGTGCCGCTGCCGCGCCTCCTTGGCCGCTTCGGCATCGTCCCCACTGGGGCCGCCTTCGCGGTGAAAAAGGGGCGGCGTGTATACCGGGGCCTTATTGTCGAAGTAGTCCACTACGCGATAGTCGGTCGGCGTGAAGTTCACCGGATTGTGAATGGTCGAGGTGCGCCTGGTCATGTCAGTCTGCTCCTGGTTCGAGTTCGAGTTCCGCTGAAGGTCAACCCTCCGCTCGGCCCTGGAGCTATCCCCAGGGCCGACGCAAGGTTTACCGGCCGAGGATGTGGTTCGTCGCCTCCTGCGCCTTCGACGCCGCGCTGATAACGAACCCGTGGTCGTTCCTGAGCACCGTCAGCCAGCTCTTGATGTAGGCCGCACTCTGGTCCAGGTTGTCCGGCAGCCCGGCCTCGGCCCCCAAGAACGCCGCGCCCATTTCAGCAACCAACTCCTCTTTGCTGTAAACCTCGGACCCCTTCCCCAGCGCCGCGCCCGCGACGAACCGCTTGAGTCTGGATTCGTGGCCGGTGCTATGAACGAGCTCGTGAAACACCGTGGCGTAGTAAGCCACGGTGCCCGTGAAGCTGTCGCGCGGCGGTAGCCCGACGTGGTCCGTCGACGGCCGATACCAGGCCGCCCCTGACGTGTGGTCCATCGTCGGGCCGTTCGGGTAGCCCGCCACAATCGCCTCGGCCGCCACGTCCGGTGCGACCGGCGTGGTCGTCACTGGCGCGGGCGCCAGTGCATCCAGACCCGTGGTCTGTTCGATATTCCAGACCAGGAAATATTTGAAGAACCGTGGCCCCGTGTCGCGGCCGGTTTCCGCGTCCTTGTTCTGCTTCTTGCCAAAGGTTCCCCAGAAGGACACGAGCGCCGCGTTCTTGTTCGAACCGGCGCCCGTCGTCCGGTCATACGGTTCCTGGCCGGGCTTGAACGCGCCGCCCGCCGCCAGCACCTGGTTCTTGGTGAGCCAGTAGGGCGACGTGAACCCTTTCTCGGCCGCTGTCATGCTGAGCAGCAGCACGTTAATCCCGCTGTAGGGCCGCTTGCTGATGAGGTTCTGGGGGGACGCGGCGCCGCCCGCCCAGGGCTTCCGCCAGGGGACCACCCCGGCCTCCAGCGCCGCGATAATTTTCTCAGTGATAATGGTATGCACCTTGTTCAGTTTCATGTCACCTCCGGGTTCAAGTGCGAGTGCGTCTGGCCTCGTCAGTGCCCGCGTTACGGGTCAGACCGGAGCGGGGTGGTCCCGCTCCGGTTTCGGCCTGTTACTTGCGCGCCGATTCCATGTCAAATTGGGCGTCGCTGGCCCGGGCTTCCCTCCGCACCCTGAGCTTGTTCCACATCGCGGCCTCGGCGGACGCCTGCTGCGCCGCTCGCACCTGGTCAGACAGCAGCAGGAACACGCGGTCCGGGCCGTGCTCGCGGCCGTTGCAGCCGCAGTCACAGTGTGAAACCGGCGTGCACAACGGGTCGATAGACCGCTCCGGCGTCGTCCATTGCACCACCAGGAGCTCCTTCCTACCGCTGAGCCTACGGACCCGATTGACCTGGCCCGGGTCGCCACGGTGTAGGCCCAGGTGCATCTGTGCGTCCATGACCGACCGAAACGCGCCGACCACCTGTTCCTCATCCACACCCGCAACAGTCACCGTCGCGACGTAGCGCAGCATCTGCCGTAGTTCTCGCGGCGTCAGCGGATTCAATCTGTTGGTTCGTATCTCCGTTTTAGTCATGAAGTGTCCTTTCAAGTGCGAGTTCAAGTGTGTAGTGAAGTTCATACCCCAAACTTTAACCCCAGCCGCTTTAGCCTGTCAAGCTTTTTCTTTACCCCCTGGTTTCCTTAGCGTTTCTGCCCGGACAAGTTGTCCGGCCGTCCCCGGACTGTCCCGCCCCCCCCCCGGACGGACAACCTCCCCCTTTAGGGGGGGTTGTCCGGGGCCCGTCCGGAGCCGGACAACCCACGGGATGTCAGGGGGTGGGGTTGAGCCAAGCCAGCACAATGGCCAGCGGTTCTGGTTGGGGTAGCGTCGGGCGCCAAGCTGGGCTAAACTGTCACCACCAGCCAGGTCGGGGTCTCACCCGCGCGAGGGGGGTGACAGACTAACGCGCAGGGAGAGGGGGGCCAGCGCGTAGGCCATAACGGGCAGGGCCTAGTAAGCCCCCTGTTTACAGTAGGTTGGGAGGTTAACATAACGTGTATTATGCGACGTTGTCCTTTTCCTTAGTGTTTCGCGGGTGTTGCGCCTGGGTGACGGCAAGCAGGGGGCGAAGGTGGGCAGGGTTGGCCGTCTGGGGTGGTCCCCAGTGGGTCGCCCGACGCGGAGGAGAAACGGAAACGACTGCGCGTTTCTTGATACGTAATATGGACCTATCTGGCGACCGAGCCTCACGGAAAAAGTTTTGGTAAAGATAAACCCGAGACAGCAGCGATTCGTAGAGGAGTATTGCATCGACCTTGACGGCAGGCGGGCCGCGCTGGCGGCGGGATATGTCGGGAGCTATGCGAACTACCCAAATGAGGCGGCGAATCGGCTCCTACGGAACCCAGTGGTGCGGGCGGAACTGGCGACGCGGAAGGAGCGCCAGCTCCAGAGGGCGGAGTTGTCGGCGTCCACGGTCCTCGACCAGCTCCGGGCGTTGTCGATGATTGACATGCGGGACTTCTTTGACGACGACGGGGTGTTAAAGCCGCCGAGTCGGTGGTCGGTGGATATGGGGCGCGCCGTGGTGAGTTTTGACACGGTCAAGAAGAACGTCACGTCAGGGGATGGGAAGAGTGACGACGTGTTTCGGGTGCGGCTAGCGGATAAGGTGCGAAGCTTGGAGATGCTAGCGAAGCACTTTGGGTTACTAGTGGACCGGGTGGATCACAGTGGGGCGATTGTGTTTCAGCATGAGCGATTAGACGCGCCAGTGACGCTAGAGGCGGTGCGGGTGCCCACGCATGAGTGACGAGGCTGACGGCACGTATGGTGGCGCGTTGCTCGCGGACGGGTTTGAGGAGGCGCTTGTCGGCTTTGGCTTTCATTGTACCGCCGCGGTCGCCGTCTACGACTACCACCGCTGCCTGGCTGTCTTGCAGCAACGGGATGGGATGAGCCCGGACGAGGCGCAGGAGTTTTTTGAGTTTAACGTGGCCGGCGCCTGGGTGGGTCCCAATACCCCCGTGTTTATGACGACGAGTGGCGCAGGGGTGCCGGACGCGGGATGACGACCCCGCGTCGCGTGGTCATTCCCTACACGCCGCGACCGTTGCAGCGGGAGGTGGGGGCGTTGGCGCGGGCGAAGCGGTTTGGGGTCCTCGTGTGTCACCGCCGGTTTGGGAAAACCGTGCTGGGGGTCAACCTGGCGCAGCAGACGGCGTTACAGTGCGAGCAGGACCGGCCACGGAGCGCGTATTTGGCCCCGACGTATACGCAGGGGAAAGCGGTGGCCTGGGATTACGTCCAACATTACGCCAGGCCGGTGCCGGGGGTGGAGTTTAACCAGAGCGAGTTACGCGCGGACTTCCCCAATAGTGGTCAGAGTCGGATTTACGGGGCGGACAACCCGGATTCGTTGCGCGGCTTGTATTTGGACCGGGTGATCCTGGACGAGTATGGACTGCACCCCGCCAAGACGTTTAGTGAGGTGGTCGGCCCGACACTGGTAGACCGTGGCGGCTCGGCGCTGTTTCTGGGCACCCCCAACGGCAAAAACCAGTTTTACGAAATTGCCCAACATGCACGAGACGCGCAGGCGGACGGGCATCCGGACTGGTTTTACCGGGAGTTTAAGGCGAGTGAGACGGGGCTTTTGGACGCGGGGTATCTGTTGTCGGCCAAGTCAGTGATGACGGACGACGAATACGCGCAGGAGTTTGAGTGTAGTTTTGAGGCGAGTGTCAAGGGCAGTGTCTACGGGGCGGAATTGGCGTTGGCGCGGGAGGACGGGCGGGTCACGTCCATTCCCTATGACCCCGTGCTCCCGGTGGATACGGACTGGGACCTCGGGGTGGGGGACGCCACGGCGGTGTGGTTCAGCCAAAGTACCCGCAGCGGGGAAGTGCGGCTGATTGACTATTACGAGGCGAGCGGCGAAGGCTTACCCCATTACGCGGCGCTGTTGCAGCGCAAAGGCTATGTCTATGGGACGCATTGGGCGCCGCACGACATTGCGGTGCGCGAGCTCGGGAGCGGCAAGAGCCGACTTGACGTGGCAGCGAGTCTGGGGATACGGTTTGCCGTCGTCCCGCGGGTGCATGGCGAGAAGGGGCAGGAAGTCGAGGCGGGGATTCACGCCACGCGCCTGTTTCTCGGGCGGTGCTGGTTTGACGCCGTCAAGACCCGTGCGGGCCTGGAGGCCCTGGGGCACTACCGTCGGGACTATAATAACCGCCTGAATGAGTTTACCGCCCGCCCGGTGCATGACTGGGCCAGTCACGGCGCGGATGCGTTTCGCGGACTCGCGGTCCACTATCAACCACCGCGGTCCGTCTCGCCCTACGTGAGTCGCCCGGCGGCGGCCTCTGACGCGAGCTGGATGGGGATGTAGGAGGAGGCCACATGGCGACAAATATCGAGCAAGCCCTCCACCGCTTTCGCGTCGGGACCGATGCCGACGACGCACAGCGGCGACGGGAAGTCTCGGCCCTTCGGTTTCAGGTCCCCGCCCTGGCGTGGCCCGATGACGTGAAGGAGCAGCGGAAACCGCAAATTGTCGGCGGTGTGGCGCTCCCGCAGCGGCCGATGTTGTCGATTCCGAGCCTCGACCAGCCGATTCAGCTCACGCTCAACGCCGAGCGGGCAGCCAAACTCGGCATTCACATCCATCCTATTAGCGAAGAGGCGGATGATGAGACGGCGGATGTCATCCAAGGGCTCTATCGACGGATTGAGGTGGATAGTCGCGCGAGTCTCGCCCGCACCTGGGCGTATGAGCGCGCGGTGAAGTGCGGCCGGGGCTATTACCGGGTCTTAACCGAGCCAGACCCGGATGCCGGCAGTCCCTTTGACCAGAAGATTTCCATTAAGCGCATTTTGCAGCAGGCGAGTGTTGTGTTGGACCCGTTTGCGCAGGAGGCGGACGGGAGTGATGGGGAGTGGGCCTTTCTTGTGCAGGATATGCCCTGGGATACCTATATTCGCCGGTATCCGAAGAGCCAGATGGCGGCGTTTGACGCGGATGAGTTTTCGCTGGTCGGGGTACAGACCCCGGAGTGGGTAACGGGCGAGGCGGACTCGGCTGGACGCGTGGTGCGGGTGGCGGAGTATTACCGCCTGGAGTATGTGACCCGCCGACGGGTGCTGCTTGATGACGGAAGCGATGCGTTTGACGATGAGGTCCCCGAGGGGCGGATTATCCGTGAGGGGGATGGATCGCGGTCGGTGGAGGAGCAGGTCCCTACCCTCTGGTGGTCTACCATCAACGCGGTAGAAGAGTTGGCCCCGGCACAAACGCTCGATGGGCGTTATATTCCGATTATCCCGGTTATTGGCCGGGAGCTGATTCCGTTTGAGGCCCAGCGGCGCTGGGTGGGGATTATCGAGCCCAACATTGATGCGGCGCGGCTGCTGAATTATTCCGCGTCCTCGGCGGTCGAATTGGCGTCGCTTGAGTCGAAAGCGCCGTATCTGATGGTTGAGGGGCAGGAAGAGGGGCACGAGCAGGAGTTTCAGCTCGCCAATGTACGAAACTTCCCGTATCTTCGCTATAAGAATGTGAGCCTCAACGGCACGCCGGCCCCGCCGCCACAGCGGACCCAGGTGGATACCAGCCGGTTGGGGCCGTCGATGGTCCTCTTGCAGCAGGCGCGGGAGTTTATCCATCAAGGCACTGGCGCGTTTGAGAGCGCGCTCGGCCAGCAGAGCCAGACAGCTCGGAGTGGTCGATCAGTGTTGGCGCTCCAGCAACAGTATGAGCAGGGGAGCTCGCACTTCCTGGATAATTTGGCTGAGATTTCGCTCACCTATGAAGCCAAGGTTGTCCTGGACCTGATTCCGACGATTTACGACCGTCCGGGGCGGGTGGCTCGCATTCTTGACCAGGAAGACGAGACGCAAACAGTGCTGCTCAATGCGCCTTTCATGCGCGATCCGCGGACGCAGCGTCCGCGCCAGGTCCCCGCCCCCGGTATGGGCGCTGGTCTACCGCCGGGCCTGCCGCCCGGTGCCGGTCCATTGGTGGGGCCGCCTGTGCCCTCTCCTCAGGGGATGCCTTCCCCGCCACGGCTGGGCGGCCCGCCGATGGGACCGCCGCCGATGGGACCGCCCCCGATGGGGCCTCCCCCGATGGGGGGGGCTCAAATGGGTCCCCCTCAGATGGGTCCCCCTCAGGCGGGAGGGCCATTGAGCCCGGAGACGTGGAATTACGACTTGCGGAAAGGCCGCTATGGAGTCGTAGTGACCATCGGGCGCTCGTTCAAGAGCCGTGCGCTTGAAGGCGCGGATGAGATGGCGCAACTCTTCCAGGCTAACCCGTCGCTCTTTCCCATTCTCGGCGACCTGTATCTGAAGTTTCGGGACTTTCCCGGCCATAACGAGGCGGCCGCGCGCGTCAAGAAGCTGCTCCCCCCGCCGTTGCAAGAGCAGGACGGGCAGCCGGATGCCCAGCAACTCCAGCAGCAGTTGCAGCAGCAAGGCGAGATGCTCCAGCAGCTCACGCAAGCCCTGGACGCGAAGACGCGCGAGATTGAGACGGACGCCGTCAAGGAGCGGGCGACGACCGCGCGTGAGCAGCAACGCCTAGCGGCTGATGCCCAGCGCGAGCAGGCGGACCTCCAGGCGCGCATGGACATGGAGCGCATGAAGAATGAAACCCAGCTCGCCATCGCGCAGATGAAGATTGAGGCTGGCGAAGCGAAGGCCGTCTTTGAGGCGACGACGAAACGGGTGGGGACTGAGAGCCAGTGGCAATACGATGAGGAGATGAAGGCGCAGCAACAGCGCGCGGACACGGACTTGGCGGTCCTCAAGGGCGCAATGCAAGGCGCCACGACTGGTGGCCCCGCCGTCACGTCCGTCTCGGTCATCCCACCACCCGAGGAGGAGGGGTATGGGCCAGGGGTGTGATCTGACCACGATGGTGCGCGGTCGATGACCTTCGCGTGCTCACAGTGCGGGGCGTGTTGCCGTGCCGCGGCCGACCTCGGGCTCGTCCCGACCAGGGACGGCCACTGCATCCACCTCACCCCTGACCATCGCTGTGCGATCTACGCCACACGTCCAGCCATCTGCAACGTAGCCGCCACCCATGCCGACTTAGTGGCGCAAGGGAGCCCCGTGTCGCAAGCGCAGTATTTCACGCTGAGTGCCGTCGCGTGTAACCAGATCATGGACAGCTATGACGTGGCCGACCGCTTTCGTCTCGACCCTGCGGTCTATGAGAGAGAAGGGTAATGCCCCCGCAAGCCTCCAGACTCACGTCCGCCGCGCGCGCGGAGCTGCGTCGCCGGGACGCGCAGACCGAGGCGATCCTGGCGCAGCTCGCGCCTCCGCGCGATTCAGGCTCCCCGCCCTCACTGCGGGACATCTTATTGCCGCGCCAGCCAGAAGTCGCTGACCCGACCGATGCCCAGCGCGCCGCCCATGAGGCCCGCGTTAGGGACACGCAGGCAGACTGGGGTCCAGTACGGCGTGGGGTGTCCCGCGCGGCTGAGTTTGCGGGGGAGCATGTCCCTGAGTTTTTGAGCGGGGCGCTCTGGGGTGACCCGACCGTTCCGGACGCGTCTCGGGCTAACCTCCTGGGGCAGATGCTGACAGCCGGGCTGCCGATCGCCGCTGGGATTAAAAGGGGCCTTCGGACGGGGCGTGACTTCTTCAGTCGCGTGGACGACGCGATCGACCTCATCCCGGTGAAAGGGGCGCATCCCAATAAAGTCGCCTCGCTCTTGTCACGGGCGAGCAAGGATGAGTTAGAGTATCGCGGTGTTCCGGCCTTCCTCGCCGCGCAGGGCAATACGCCGGTCACGCGGGAGGCGCTCCGGGCGCACTTACAGGCGCACCCGGCGCCGTTTCCTGTGGTGAGGACGGCTGGAGACCAGCCACTGACTGAATTGCCGGAAGGGTATTCTATTCAGCGCATCCAGGGCGACGAGCGGGCACCATTCGCGCTTATTGGGCCTACTCCCGCACATGACCGATTCCTGCCCCAGACTAGGAACGCAGACGAGGCGCTAGAAGATGCGCTCAGTATTATGGACACCGAGCGCAACTTAGTCTCTGAATACGCTCAATACCAAGTCCCCGGCGGCACCAACTACCGCGAGACGGTGCTGACGCTGCCTGGGGTAGAGGAGGCGTTACCGAGAGGGTATAGAGTCGAGCAGATATCAGAGGGTCCGCAGGCTGGCCTTTGGCAGATGTTTGATGACAAAGGCTATCCTACGGGGTTTGCCGATAGGACGCGGCAGGGGGCGGTACGATCTACCTGGGGGTCTGCCGTCATAGATACTCCAGTTGAGCGTGGTATCTACCGCTCTGGCCACTTTGACGATCCCAACATCCTCGTCCACTCCCGCAGTAATGAGCGGACGCTGCCGACCGGCGAGCGCGGACGGTTTCTCGAGGAAGTGCAGAGCGACTGGCATCAGGCGGGGAAGGCGAAGGGGTATCAAGGGGAGAGCATGTCGGCTACGTTTGAGCCTAGCCGTGGTGGGGCGTCTACGTGGAGAGTGACTGACGATAAAGGCGCTGACTTGGGGCTGTGGGCCGGGAATACGGCAGATGAGGCTATCGGGTTCGCGCAGGCACAGCGTATCCCCGATGCCCCCTTCAAGGACACGTGGCAAGACCTCGGCTTCAAGCAGCAGTTGCTTGAGGTGGCCGATGACCCCACGCTGGACTGGATTGGCTGGACCTCCGGCAAGACGCAGGCGGATCGGTACGACTTGAGCCAGCAGATTGGGCAAGTAACGGCTCGCCCCACACCTGACGGGCGCATCCACCTAGATGCATTGACTCCCGACATGGGGACGCAGGTGATCAATCAAGTTGTCGATCCAGGCGACTTAGACGGCATCATAGGCAAGGAGATTTCAGACAAGATTCGGAGCGGCGTTGTGTATCCCACTGGTCCGTCAGATATGGGTACGCCCGTTGAATTATCAGGTCTTGACCTCCAAGTTGGCGGCAAGGGCATGGTGGAGTTTTACGACCGCCTCCTACCGAAGCGGGTGGCAAAGATTGTCAAGCCCTTTGGGGGCACCGTGGAGCAGGTGAGCATGGGCGCAGGCCAGCCCGACCAATGGATCGTCCGGCTCACCCCCGAGATGAAAGCGAAGATTAAACAAGGACTGCCCCTCCTGGCGCTGCCAGCGGGGGTCCAGGTCAGTGCATCGCGCCCAGAGGAGGACTAAATGGCTCGTAAACTCTCAGCTACCGTCCGTACGGCCCGCACCAAGCCCGGCGGCAGCAATGTGGGCAACTACCCCAGCGTGAAGAGCTTCGCGGGGCCGTCCGGCGGCGCCCCCAAGGGGAGTTTCCCCATCAATACCCGCGCGAGGGCCGCGTCGGCGCTGCAACTGGCGCATAATGCGCCGCGCCCGGCCGGGATTCGGAAGGCCGTGGTAGCGAAATATCCTGGGCTGGGGAAGCGGAGTCGTTGATTTTACGGGGAGACTCGTGATACTAGTTTAACAAACATTTGTCGTCTCGCTTGAGCACGGGTCATGACCGTGCTGACACCTCTTTACCCTAGGAGGCGAGACGCACAGAGGGCACACGACAAGGGGGCGTGTTCAGGCCGGCAGCGGAGCTGGTCAAGAACAGGCCCCTTTTGTCGTGGCGTCCATGAATAAAGCATATGAATCCAGACGCAGCAATAGTGACGACAGGCGACATTACGATTGACAGTAATCATGAGAATGCTGACCAGATTGCGATGGCGTTTACAGAGCCAGACGCACCAGTTTCGGATGAGGGCGGGGCACCATCAGCCCCCAATTCTCCCATCGCCGCCCCGCTAGAGGCGACTGTTGCGGATGGTGAGGCGGAGGCTCCAGAGGTCGAGGGGGCGTTACCGTCAAAGTCCAGGCGTCGGAATCCACAGGCGGCGGTCAAGGCGGCCATTGCCAGGCAGCGCGAGGCCGAGCGACGCGCTGTAGCCGCAGAGTCCCAGCTCGCTATCCTCTCTGAGCGCAGGACGCCCCAGGAGGACGCGCCGGTCGCGGCGCCCGTCACCCCTGAATGGGCGCGTATCAAGGCGCTCCCAAACTCTCCACGCGCGGAGAGCTTTGAGAATTACGACGACTACACGGCAGCACTCTCGACGTTTGTGACCGATACGCGTCAGCGCGAGCATGACACGCGCCGGCACCAATATCTTCAGGAGCAAACGCAGAAGGAGACGCACGCGGCCAAGGCGAAGGAGTGGCAGGAGCGATTGACCAAAGCCCGATCCGATAACCCGGACCTCGACTCCACGCTCGACCCGGATGTGTCGATGTCTCTCCCGATGCAATACCTCGCGATGGAGAGTCCGGTGGGGGTTGAAATCCTCCAATATCTCTCCGCCAATCCAGACGAATCTCAGCGCATGTCCACGCTGCACCCGGCAGAAGTTTACCGGTCTATGGGCAGACTTGAAGAGCGACTCAGCGCGGCCTCGACCCCAAGCGGCCCCGCGCGAGCCATCAGTCACGCGAAACCTCCGATCCAGCCGCTCGGAAGTTCGCCTCATACGCCCGATACCAACGCGGTCACGGAGGACTTGTCCTTTGAAGAGCACTTCAAACGGATGAACGCCGCAGACCGGAAGGCCGGACGTTTTTAACCCGAGGACACTATGGCAAATACGCTTGCGACCCCGAGTTGGGTCACGAAAGAGGTCGCCCGAGGCTTCTTGAACAAGCTGGTCTTTCTAGCGCACGTCAATAGGACGTACGACGACCAGTATGTCCAGAGCGGCGCGAAGGTCGGCAACACGGTCAACGCGCGGCTGCCGCAGCGTTTCACTGTTACCGACGGCCAGGCGCTCCAGTTGCAGAACCTCTACGACCAGACGGTGCCCATCACGCTCACCAACCAGAAGAATGTGGCGTTTGGGTATTCGAGCGCGCAGGCCACGACGGAGCTGGACAACATTCGGACCCGCTACGTCACGCCGGGAGCGGAAGCTCTGGCGAATGCGGCCGAAGTGCTGGCGTTTGACAATGTCTACGCCGACATTTACAGCTCAGTGGGCACGCCGGGGACAACCCCGTCGGCCACGCTCACCTACTTGCAGGCGGGCGTCAAACTGACCGACCTTTCCACGCCGCTCATGGGGCGCGTGGGCATGTTGGACCCGCTGGCGATGTCCACGCTAGCCAATACCACCAGCTCGCTGTTTAACCCCAGTGCGGTCGTCTCGGAAAACTACACCGAGGGGCAGTTCGGGCGGAAGCAGTTGGGTGTGGACGGCTGGTATCAGGACCCGGTGCGCCCGACGCACACCACGGGCACCTTTACCGCCTCGACCCCCCTGGTCAACGGCGCGAGCCAGACCGGCAGCACCATCTCGACAGATGGCTGGGCCAGCGGCGCGGCGACCCTCAACAAGGGTGACGTGTTCACCATTGCGGGCGTCAATTCCGTTAACCCGCTGTCCTATTCGGACAATGGGCGGTTGCAGCAGTTTGTCGTGACCGCGACCACCTCGGATTCGTCGGGGGCGATGGCGACGTTGCCTATTTCGCCGTCGATTATCACGAGTGGGGCATTGCAGACGGTGTCGGCCTCTCCGGCTAACAACGCGGTGATTACCGTTTTGGGTGCCACGGCGGCAGCCAGCGGCACACTGGCAACTACGACCTCTCCGCAGAGTTTCGTCTACCACCCGGACGCCTTCGCGTTTGTGATGGCGGACCTGATGAAGCCGGGGGCGGGCGCGGAGAGCACGACCGTGCGGTCGAAGTCGCTCGGGTTTTCAATTCGGATGGTGGAGCAGTACCAGATCGGCACCGACCAGAATCCCAGCCGGCTGGACATTCTCATCGGGGCCACCACCATACAAGCGCGCCTCGCGGCGCGGGTTTGGGGCTAAGTCATGGCATTGGCAACAACGACGCTCAGCTCTGCTGTGGCGGTCACGGACAGTTCCATTGTGGTGGCGTCGGCCACCTCGGTGGCGGCGGGACGCCTCGTCCTTATCGACGGGGAGTTTCTCCAGGTCACGCAGGACTACGTCAGCGGCACGACCGTTGGGGTGCTGCGGGGGCAGAATGGCACGGTCACGGCGGCACACGTCGCCTCGGCGAATGTCACACACGGCGCGGCGGCGGACTTCACCGTCGCGGCACCGGGCACGGCCAACCTGCGGCCGGGCTTGATCGCTTTCACCACGACCAGCTACTCGGCGGCTGGCGCGGTGAGCTTCGGTGCGGCGCAGTGGACGACCGCGGTCATCAACGGCACCGATGCGCTGGCGATGACGATTGCGAACCCAGACTCTAGTCAGGACGGCATTTACCTGAACATTGTCGGGAATGGCAAGGCGGCCCACACCATCACGTACACGGCGGGTCTGGGCGATGCGGGCTCAGGTTACGACGTGGGCACGTTTGATGGGAGCGGACAGTGCTCGGTGCTGTTGGTGGCGGCCAATAGCATCTGGGTGCCGTGTCCATCGCCGCTCAGCGGTACGCTCACGGCGATTGACGTGGCTATCGCGTAAGACGACCACCTCCGGGGCGGGGTCAAGGACCCCGTCCCGATTCTTTTGGAGACAATGTGTATGCCGATTATGCACAACCCCGACTCGACGTATTCGCGCGAGCTGTCGCGGTGGGACCTCAGTAAACGCGAGGGCGGATTCGGGGCGGATGGGTTTGAGCCCTTTCCAACCATGCTGTATAAAGCCTTTCCCAACTCACAGGGGACGGTGATGTGTGGCGACCCGCGCGCGGCGATGGGGGATGCGGACGCAGAGACCTTTTCGCGAAAGTGTCAGTTGTTTGTCCAAGGCCAGGAGGAGTCGGAGCGCGCCAAGAAGGCGGGCTGGTCCGACACCCCGGATCAGGCACTCACACGCTACGAGTCTGATCAACGGTCGGTGGCGGACATCGCGGCTGCTCGCCATTTCAGCGACAAGCGCATGAGCGAGTCGGCGCAATCCGAGGCGCAGACGGCAGATGAGGCAACGCACGAGCATGTGGCGGCTGTCCCGGTGCGTCGGAAGCGCGGGCGTCCGGCGAAACCGAGCGCGACGACGCAGGCGGTGACCAATGGCCCAGGTTAATAAGACCTACAACCGGGCGGCAGCTATTACCAAGTCGGACACCGTTAATTTTGACGGGTCCACCTATAGCGCCAACCCGACGACCCAGGCGATTGCCGCCGAGGCGGTCTATTGTGGGGGAGCGGGTGTGGTGGCGGCGATTTTCCCGAGTGGCAACGTGGAGAACTTCACGGTGACAGCGGGGCAGACCTTGCCGCTGCACCTGATCCGGGTCAATAACACGAATACGACGGCCAGTCTCATGGTGGCGCTCTACGAGGACTAGCCGTGACGGTGCAGGAGCTTATCACTGCGTCTCTGCAAGACCTGCGGGTGATTCAGACCGGGCAGGTCGCCAGCGCCGACGACACAGCGTTGGGGCTGTCTCGCCTCAACGACTGGATTAACAGCCTCGCGACCGAAGACCTCACCGTCTACAGCGTCCTGCGGACGACCTGGACGCTCTCCACGGCGGCCTCTTACACGATTGGGGCCGGGGCGACCGTCAATGTGGCACGCCCCACGGGACCGATGGCGATTGACAGCATCGGCTTTCAGGACACCAGCGTCAGTCCCACGATGGAATATGCGCTCGGCCCGGTGCTGACGGTGGACGCCTATGCGGCCATTGCTCAGAAGGCCCTCACTAGCGTCTTTCCCCAGAATTGGTATTACGACCCGACCTACACCTCCGGCTTCGGGACGCTCTATCCTTATCCGGTCCCCACGAGCTCGACGTTGGAAGGGGTTATCTACACGCAGAGCCCGGTGGCCGAGTTTACCGCCCTCACGGACACGGTGGCCCTCCCGCCTGGCTACCGACGGTTTCTCCGCACGGGGCTGTCGATGGAGTTGTCGTCAGCGTTTGATGCGGGCCTGACCCCCGCGCTGCAACTGGCCGCGATGGAGAGCAAGTCGGATGTCAAGCGGGCCAACATGCGCCTGCGCGACCTCGGCTGTGGGACCGCCGGGGTCTTGTTTGGCGCGGCCGGCAACATTTACAACATCTATTCGGACACCTAATGCGTTATCCAGGCTTCATTTCGGGGTCATATGAGCTGCAAAGTCCGATTGCAGACATGGAGCGCACGGTCAACTGGTATCCAGAGCAGATTGTGAGTGCGGCGGTCCCGTGGGGTGCGGCGCTGTTTCCGACACCTGGCCAGGACGAGTTTCTCACGGTCGGGACGGTCAATACCCGCGCTCTGTTTTCGATGGCGGGCCGGGTCCATGCTGTCGTCGGGGGGACACTGTACGAGGTGTTTGCCAGCGCGACGGCCGCCAGCCGCGGCACGATGCTCCAAGACCCTAACCCGGCCAGTATTGCGAGCAACGGCGATGCCGGGGGTGAGCTGCTCATTGCGTCAGGGACGAATGGGTATCTGCTTAACCTCACGACGAATGGCCTCTCGACGGTCTTAACGGGCGACTGTGTCCAGGCGGGGATGCTCGACGGCTATTTCCTAGCCTTTGACACGGCGACGAGTAAGTTTCGCATTTCGGCGATCAATGACGGGACGACCTGGGACGCGACACAATACGCCCAGCGGAGTATCGCGCCGGACCCCTGGCGGGCGATGGTGGTGGATGGCAGTCGGCAGATTTGGCTGATTGGGGAGCAGACTGGCGAGGTCTGGTATGACGCCGGGACCTCCCCCTTCCCGTTTGAGCCGGTGCCTGGCGCTGTCTTTGGCTACGGGACGCCAGCGCCGTGGACAGTCAAGCTCGTGGGGTCCATGATGTGCTGGCTCTCCCAGACATCCGATGGCGCCGGGATTGTCGTCGGCGCGCAAGGGCTCGTCCCAGAGCGCATCAGTACCAATGCGGTGGAGGCGGCGATTGCCGGGTATGTCCGCACCTCAAAGATTACCGATGCCGAGGCGCTCGTCTATGAGATGGAGGGGCATACCTTTTATGTCCTGTCGTTTCCATCGGCCAATGCTACATGGGTTTTCGACCTGACGACCGGCCTCTGGCACGAGCGGGGCATGTGGGATTCGGCGGCGGGGAATTACGCTCTCTGGAGTCCTCGCGTCCACTGTTATGGTTTCAACCAACATATCGTTGGCGACCGGGCCTCTGGCCTCCTTTGCACGATGGATACCGCCACAACGACAGAGTGCAACGGCGACACCATTCGCCGTCTACGGATTCCGCCCCCTCTGTGGCGGAGTCCTGAGGTGCGGCGCCTGTTTGTCTCGCGGTTTGAGCTCATGATGGAAGTGGGGCTGGGTACGGCGACGGGCGCTGGGGTAGACCCCCAGGTCATGTTGCGCTCCTCCACGAATGCGAAGACCTGGTCGGATGCGCGGACGGCGTCGGCGGGCGCACAGGGGGCGTATGGGACGGAAGTCGTGTGGACGCGTCTCCCATCGAGCACGCAGCTCTGGGTGCCGGAGGTGACGGTCACAGACCCGATTCCGTGGCGACTGGTAGGCGCGGAGGTGGATGGGCGTGGATTCTGGGGACAGGCGGCGGCGTAATGGCCTCGCAACTCGCGCCAACGCCGGAGTTTGTGGTCGAGCGCCCGGTGGTGCAGCAGTCGATTACGGGCCGCGTCACGCAGGCGATGCGCTACTGGCTGCTGTCGTTAGCCGACCGTCTCAACCGGACACCCGAGGTGGTGCAGACCGTCACGCTGACGACCCAGACGGCGTCTCTGGGGGCGACGACGATTTCGGTGCTCTCGCTGCCGGAGGGGGTGTATCGCCTCAGCGCGGCGGCGCGTATTACGACGGCGGCTTCAAGCAGCAGCTCGCTGACGCTGACGTTTGGTTGGACCCAGGGGGTGGCCTGCACGGCGTCAAGTGCGGCTATCACGGGGAATACGACGGCCACGACGGGGAGTTTCGTCGTCATGGCGCGGGCCGACGAAGCCACGGCGCTCACGTATGCGACGACGTATGCGTCCAGCGGCGGGACGGCGATGGTCTATCGGATTGATGTGGTCGTAGAGCAAGTACTATGACATTGGTCGGTAGAGATGTTACGACTGGACGCTGGGGTGGGATACCCAGCCCCACGTTTCCGACAGGGGCGGCTAGACGGTATCAGGAGGAAGTATGGAGCCGACAACAATAGCGGCGGCGGCGACTGTTTTCGATATCGCCGCGAACTTGTGGTCATCGTACAAAGAGGCTGGCGCCACGGTGGATGCCGCGGAGATCATGGCCGAAGCCCAGCGGCTGGCGGGTGTCCGCTCGGAGCGCATGTCCAAGGAGCAGATCAGGCACCTGAGTTGGGCGCTTGAGCGTGATTACGACCAGTTCAAAGCGACCCAGGAGGCCAACTGGGAGATGGAGCGCGCGCGGGAAATGCGCAGCTTCGGGGAAGCCGGGGACCGGGACTTCAACCTCTATGGACTCGCGCGCCAAAAAGGCCTGATGGGCTACAAGGAGGCAGCGGCGGACCGTTTCAACACCCGCGCCGAGCTTGAGGCGGACATTAAACGCGAGTACGGTCGCTACGCGCCCCAGCAGCGTCGCGTCGGCAGGCTCGGGGCGCTAATGGGGGCGCCCCAACCGCCTGGCGGACGCGAGATTCCCTCGATAGAGTTACCTGGGGCGCTTCGGCAACCCGAGTGGGTGCCACTCCCCGCGCCGAGGCAGACCCCCTTTGCGTACCCGGCATACAGGACTCCCCCGGAATGGAAACCCTACCAGCAAGCGGTGGCGCCTGTGTATGGGCCGACTCCAGATGGGAGGGAGCCGGACCCCTTTGAGCAGGACCTATGATGGGGCTCGCCGAGGAAGAATGCCTCCGCTACAAAGCCGACAACGCTGTTGGTTGACCGGAACCGCTAGCAGGGCGAATAGGTATCAGGCGTAGGATGAAAGAAAACAGACATGTTAACTGAAGCGCAAGTCAAGGCTATTTATCAAGAGCGGTGGGGGCGCGACCCTGACGCCGCGGAGATTGCCGAGGGCATCCAGCAATCTAGGGAGGACCTCTACGCGAGCTTGGCACGGAGAAACGAAGACCTCGCTCCGACGGAGGGGCAGACAGATGTCGATGTGTCTGACGATGTCTACCGAATGATTAACCGAGACCGAGGTAGCTGGGAGCAGCAACTCAAAGAGGCTGCAGCGGCAGCAGGGGTAACTTTCCACTCCAGCGACCTAGACGGGGTAATCCGCGCCGTACGGTCGAATCCTGGGTCCGACCCGCAACAGTTTGTCAATAACGCGGTGAATACCTACGCAGCGCGGGCACAGAACGTACCTGGGGGGGGCGAACCTGCGCCAGCGTCGACGCCAGCACCGACGCCAGCACCGACGCCAGCACCAGCGACCGCACCAGCGACCGCAGCCCCTTCTAGCGCGGCCCCCTACGGCTGGGGGACGCAGTACGGTGTCGGACCGTATGGTGGCCCGCAGAGTTTAATGGGACCGTGGACCGGCGTCGCGCCGCCCGTCCCGCAGATGGGGGCCTCAAGCTGGGACCCCTATGCGGCCCCGGCCCCCTACGAACCCCCGAGTGCGTATCAACCGGGCGAATATCAGCCCCCCACCTATACCCCGGGCGCTCCGTTCACGGGGCCGACCGCGGAGCAGATGAGTGCGGACCCTGGTTATCAGTTTCGCCTCCAGCAGGGACAGGAGGCGCTTGAGCGCAGCGGTGCGGCCCGAGGGGTTACGAATACCGGAGGGACGCTCAAAAATATCCTCGACTACGGCCAGCAAGCTGCGTCGCAGGAGTATGGCAATGTCTACGACCGTGCGGCGCAGAACTGGGGCATGAATGAAGCAGCCCGACAGGCGTCGTTTGGCCTCAATGCGCCTGAGCAATTCCAGGGCTGGGCCGCGACGGAGGCGGGACGGCTCGGGGCGTATCAGATGGACGAGGCAAATCGCGCGGGTGCTTACGGGATGAATGAAGCCAACAGGGCTGCGGCGGCGCAGTTTAACCAGGTCGGCTCTCAACAGGCGTACCAGAATGAGGCGCAGCGCCGGCAGCAAGAGTACGCCAACCGTTACCAGAATTGGTCGTCGCAATACAACCAATGGCGGCAGCAGGGGGCCGACCGCTTTACTGAGCAGTGGATGCTCGCGAATGCCTAACGATGCCGTTTGAATATAAACCCTTCGTAAATCGGTACGTCGGCGCGATTAGCGATCTTATGGGCCAGGGCGCCGAGGCGCGCAACCGTGCGGCGCTGTCAGTGGCCGAGATGCAAGCTGGCGCGGTGGGTCGCCTAGGTGACCTTACCGCCGACAGGTGGCGGGGGCTAGGCCAGGACGTTGTCGGCGGCGTGGAGTCGTACTTCACCGATAAACAGGAGGCGAAAGACCGTGAGTACACGGAGCGTCTACAAGCTGAGAACCTCTTGCAGATTGCAGAGGAAGCGGACGCGCGAAAGAGAAGGGAGGAGTCGCGGGCGCTAGGTGCCACGGTAGCGAGGGGACGAGACGTGTGGAGCGGTCCTGGTGGAGGCCAACTCGCGTTGGAGACAGGTGCCGGCGGGGAGTTCCAGCGGACGCCCTTGGGTTCAACGCGTCCACCGTCACGCTTCCGAGGCGCCCCCCCTCCTGGGACAAGGAGAGATGCGGAAGGGAACCTTGTCAGCGCGGAGCCAGCCCTTCTTCCCGCTGAAACGGTCAGGATGAACCCGACCCCCTATAAGGCCATCGACACGAGAGGGCTGGAACTGCATGACATCGACAAAATAGCACAGGAAGCCATGCAGGCGGGTCTCTATGAAGAGTTCCTTCCGACCTTGGAGGCTCTTGAGGGGTTCAATACTCGCCGTGGCACCAGATTTGACGAGGCGTATGCTGATTTTCAGGGCACCCTGAAAGGCTCGCTGGGACAGCCTGACGCACTGATGTCCGTCGCAGGGGACGCCTTCAAACACTTCTCGTCGGAATTGGGGGGGTCCCCCCGGTTCCAGGCGCTCGTCAACGCGCATGAGGCGGGCGACCCGGCGGCTTTCGAGGAGATGTTCCGTCGGGATTCAAATACGCCAATAGTCCCAGCTCATCAGCCCAATCCGGAGCGTCCCAGCCAGAGCCCCTGGAGTGGCGAGCTGATACCTGCGGAACGTGGACCCGAAGGCATACCCTTCGGCCCGCGGGCGACTATCAAGCTGAATGACGGCAGTACAATTCAAGGGGCGCAGGCGGTCAAAGTCGGGGGTCAGCTAGAGTGGCGCGACGCCGATGGGAAGGCTGTCGCTGGTGTCGCGAGCGTGGTTGATCCGGTAAGTGGGGGGCTGACACCCACGCAACAGTGGAGACGCTTGCAGGAGGAACTCGCCTTCCCGACTGATTTCAGGCGGCAGATAAACTCATGGCTGCGAAACGGGGATATTAGTGATGCCGGGACGGCGCGCACGCTTCTCAATAGCTATCTAGAGAAGAACCCGGACCGGCTCGGGCAACTAGATATGCGTGAAATCATGAATTACACGATGGGGGCGCTCGGCACGCCAGCGGATTGGCTTGCGGAGCTCTTACGGGTGGGGGCGGCTGGAGGAGGCGCGGCGGGGGATGGTTCGACCAATTTGACGGTCCCCGTGGAGTAAACAAAGAAACGATGGACCTCTTCGATGCGTTTACTGCGGCATATCAGCGCAGGCAGCCAGCGGTAACCCCGGAGGCGGAGCGCGTGGCCCCTCCCCTTGAGGCCCAGTCGCCGCTGCGTGCGAATGCCCCGCCACGCGCCGCCGTCCTGCCGCAAAGTGTCCGCACCCCGCGCGAGAAAGCACTGGCAGACGCGCAACGCGAGGCGCGCGCAGCACGGCGCTCGGAGCACGCGCGTCAGCGCCGCGATGCCGAGCTGAGGAGACTGGACGTGGCACAGATACCTCGGCCGCCGTTAGCGCGAAACGCGCCGTATCAGCCAGGCACGCGCACAGGGCGAGGGCTGGGAGGTCGGGAGCCGCTCCCGCTGTCGGGGGTGTATACACAGAAGATGGCGGACCTTGAGGGCACATGGCAGGGGACAGCGGCAAGCATTCTCTCTGGCGGGTACCTCGACGTGGGAAACGTGCGCCGACAGCAGAGACAAGAAGAGGATCAGGTGTGGGACACCCAGACAGCCGGTCTGTCACGGGCCGAGATCGGGGCAGGGATTGACGCGGGGGAGATCGACAGGCAGCGGACGTTAGGCCCTGGGCTCGGCGTCATTGAAGCGGCTGGCCCCTTCCCTGGGGTCGTAAAGGGGGCCGTCGGGGCCGTGGGGCGTCGTCTTGGGCGGCGCGGGGCTTACAATCCCGCCGTCGATGTCGCGCCTGTCAGGCGCACGTATCGTCCCCCTGGAGTCACGCACGTACCGGGGTTGGGAGAGACGGTTCATACCGCGAGGGGCGGGGCTCCGCGCCCCCCTGTTGACCTGACCCCGAAACCGTTATCCCCAAGCGCGCGCGCAGAAGATGCTAGCCGCATCGAAAGGTTCATCCAGCGCCATGAGATTCCAGAGGCCGGACTGGATGAGGTGCGCCGTATTCTCCTTGAGGCCGACAATTTTCAGGCCACGCGCGGACGCACGCAGACGTGGGCGCAAACGGATGCTCTCGCAGAGGACCTTGCGATCAATGTGCGGAAGATGAACCCGAATCGGCCAATGCCGGCGGAGGAAATGGTCGCCCTCCGACAAACGGTGGCGGGATTGAGCGGCAAGATATCCGAGGCGGCCGAAGCGGTGACGCGGGCGAAAGCCAGGGTCCGCATGGGCGGCCTTTCAGAAGTAGAGCGTGACGCTGCGACGGCGGCACTCCCCAAGGCGGAGGAGGCTCTCTATGTCGCGATGGAGGAGGCAAAGGTCGGCTGGGATGTACTTTTCGGGGCTAGGGCTGCGGCGGCACGCAGCCTGAACTCGTTAAAAAAGTTTCAGAAGGCGAAAGATGTAGGAGACGTGGATTTCGTGGCGGAGGCGATGAAGCGTGGAGCGCCGACGGCAAAGATAGCCGAGGCGCTCCAGGCGATGCCCGATGACCTGTCGCGCGCGCGGTTTCTACGCGACCTCTCGAAGCCGAAGATGCAGGACTGGTGGCGCTGGTACTGGCTTTCCAGCCTCCTGTCGGCACCGGTCACTCAGTCCCGAAACCTCATGGGCAGCGCCACGCGAACAGGGGCAGAACTGATAACGCCGCTAGGGGCCGGAGAGGTCAGGGAAACCGTGGCCGGATTCCAAGGGGCGATGAACGGGTGGAAGGAGGGCTTCAAGAAGGCCTCCTACATGTGGAAGAACGGCTACAGCATCGACAATATAGATCGGCCACCCCAGATCAAGATTTTCGGGAACGAGAAGTGGCCCAACGTGATCGCGCGGTCGATGGAAACGGGCGACCAGTTCTTCCGGGCAATGAGCGCAGAGATTGCCGGGCATACGGGCGCGTTCCGTCGTGCCCGCGCCGCCGGGCCCGCCCGTTCGCCCGCGTTCCAGCAACGCTACGCTGAAATCCTCGCCAACCGGCCCGATGACCTCATCAAGGAGATGGCCGAGGCCGGAGCCCAAGCGGTATTTCGACCCAAGCCCGGAGGCGCACAGAAGGGGATAAAGGCTATCAGGACATGGGCCGACATGGGGACCGAGAAGCTCGGGGAGGGCGTGTACAGACTGGCGAAGAGTGCCGGGCTCCCCGAGGCCGCCGCGCGCCCGCTGGGGATTATCGCCTCGGCCCCGGCAGGGACGTTCCTGCTGCCGTTCCTCCAGACTCCCGCTGGCATCTACCGGGCGGGGGCCGCGTTCTCCCCCTACGGAGCGGTCGTGGGGAAGTATCGGATGAGCAAGCTCAGGAAGGCGGGGACGCCGAGCGACCCGTATCTGGCAGGGGAAGCAACGGCCGAGATGGCACGGGCGCGTCGGCTGGCGAGCCAGGGGAACGTGGGGACGGCTATGTTGGCCCCACTCGCCTGGATGGCGTGGGAGGGGAGGCTCACTGGGAGTGGGCCGAAAGGGGACCCCAAGGAGCGCAAACAGTGGCTGATGAATCATCAGCCCAACTCCATCCTCATCGGCGGCACGAGTATCGGGAACGATTCGAAGGGGACTCCTATCTATACAGGAGGGACTTGGTACAATTACTCGATGTTCCAGCCTATCGCGGTGCCCGCCTCAGTTATGGCGAATGCGTGGGAAGCCTGGGACGGGGATTGGGCGGACGTGGGAGCGATTGCTGCGCGAACCGCCAACAGTCAACTGCAAGCCTCGTATCTCACCAGCGTGATGGCGATCCAGAACGCGATAGAGGACCCCGATCGTTACGCTCCACGGTGGGCGGCGCGACAAGGGGCGGCGTTCGTGCCGCTCAGTTCGTTCTTCCGCAACCTCGCGCGCGCCGAGGACCCCACGTCCCGCGCGCCGGAAGGGCTGATGGAGACGGTCCAGTCCGCGATGCCGGAATGGGCAGAGCAAGGATTGCGCGCTATCCCCGGCTCCCCGTGGCCGTCCGAAGACAAGGTCCCGGCCCGGCTTGACCTGTTCGGAGAGCCCATCGTGTATGGGCCACCGGGTGAATCAGCTGGGAGTCGGCTTGTGAACCCAGTCTATCGACAGCGTGGCACCGATGACGCCCTGGTGCAGGAGTTGAGCCGCACGGGCGCGCGATTGACTCCGGCCACTGGCGCGCTCGGAAACCTTCCTTTAACACGAAGGCAGCAGTTTGCCGTTGAGCAGGCGACGGCGCGGGCACAAGCACAGGTAGTGCGTCTCCTGATCCAGCAACCAGCGTATGAGTCGCTTCCGATGCCAGCGCAGGTAAGAGCCATAGAAGGGGCCGCATCTGAGGCTCGTCGTAGCAGAAGGGAGGGTCTCACAGAAGAGGTTAAGGCTATTGTATCTAACCTATTGCTGACGTTGCCGCCCGGAGCGCGCCGGGATGAGCTGAACGAATACATGCGCGAGGAAGGTGCGCGTCGCGACCCGTTGGCGCCACCCGAGGGGATGGAGGACGCACTAAAGTCTCTAGAGGAGATCGCGAAAGAACATATTCAGCGAGAAGCGGGCGGCCCTTCGGCCAGCCCAGTAAACTAGTGTATAAAAGAAGGCAGTAACGCATGGCCCTCACCCTCACCCCCTCGCCGTATCAAACCGTCCTTGACAGTGACGGCAACCCTGTCTCTGGCGCCAAGGTCAACACTTACCTGGCTGGGACCACCACGGCGGCCAGCACCTATACCACGAGCGTGGGGGACGTGGCGAACGCCAACCCCATCGTGGCCGACAGTGCGGGCCGCTTCGTCGCGTATCTGAGCGCCGGGCTGTCCTATAAGTTTGTTATCACCACCAGCGCCGGGGTGGCGGTGGATGAGCAGGACAACGTGCTCGCGGTCCCTGGCTCCTCGGTCAACCTGGACATCGTCGGCACGGCCGGCGTGGCCATCGCGGCGGGCGAGGTGTGCTATATCAGCGCGACAGGGGACGCGGCGGGCACCGCCGGCCTCTGGTATCTGGCTGACGCGGACCTGGCCTACAGCTCGACGGGCGCCGTGGAGATTGGCATTGCCGTCAGCGCCATCGCCATCAACACGTCCGGCACGATACGCATTGCGGGAGAGGCGACGACCGCGACATCTACCGTGGTCGGGACGAAGTATTACGTCTCCGCCACGGCGGGGGCGATTACGAGCTCCGCACCGGCCTTGGCGCGGCTCGTCGGCATCGCGCCGACCACCAGCAGTTTGATTCTCAACGCCAACACGCTGACGATTCCCGTCCCTGTCTCGCAGGGCGGCACGGGCAAGACCACCCTGACGGCCTATGGCGTCCTGCTCGGAGGCACGAGCACGACCGGAGCCGTGCAGCCGTTGACCCCGGCCGCGGCGGGCCAGCTCCTCAAGAGCGGGGGCACTGGCGCGGTGGCTGCCTGGACGGCTGACCCCAGCGTGGCGACCCTTACCCTCTCGACGCCGCTAGCGGTCGCGAGCGGAGGGACGGGTCTCAGTGCGGCGGGCACGAGCGGAAATGTCCTTACGTCAAACGGCTCTGCGTGGACATCGGCCGTCCCCGGCGGCAATGACTTTCTCCAAATTGAAGTGATGGTGGACTAATGGCAAACGCGACAGCGATGATTCCGTTCAGCGGCAGTACGCAAGGGCAAGGTGTCAAGGTGGTCGCGACCTCGACGGCGGGGACGCTGATCCATACGACCGGAACCAGCGCCACGATCATCGACCGTTTGTCGATCTGGGCCTACAACGGCCACTCTGCGGATGTCGTATTGACCATCGAGTTTGGCGGGGCGACGGTGCCCGACCAGAATATCGTGCAGACCGTCACGACCAAGACAGGGTTGACGCTCGTGGTCGATGGCCTCATCCTGCTCGGTGATGGGTCGTCGGCACTG
>Ga0255048_10000355_pt1 | contig 36062 bp, 40 predicted proteins | sample JV7_2_2_MG_FD_183619 | JGI IMG/M metagenome (GOLD analysis project Ga0255048, IMG submission 183619) | Seawater microbial communities from Jervis Inlet, British Columbia, Canada - JV7_2_2 | ecosystem: Environmental > Aquatic > Marine > Inlet | place: Canada: British Columbia | collected 2016-10-06
GTGGAACGCGGCGCTCGCTCGTTTGGTACAGGAAAGCGACGTAAACGGTGCTATTACTACCAGCCTATGACGACGAAGCCCGAAGGGAAATGGGCGACGAAGGAAGAGATCGCCGCAGTTCTCGGGCTCTCGGAATCCGGCTTCGAGAAGAGCATCCGCCGGGCGACGTGGTTCGACGCCGACGCGATGCTCGAGAAGCGCGACGGGCGGAACTTCTACCGCTCGCCCGAAGTCATCGAAGCGTGGTCGGCGAACCGGAACGGCGGCAAGAACGGCGCGAGCTCGAGCGACGACGAGCACGAAGCGATGCGAGCTCGCGTCGAGCGGCTGAAGCTCGAGCGCGAGCTCGACCGTCTCGAGCTCGAGAGCGGCGAGCTCGTCTCGGCTCGCGATGTCGGCGAAGCGCTCGCTCCGATGTTCTCGACGTTCGGCTCGGCGCTCAAGGCGCTCGAGCGTCGTCACGGCAAAGGCGCCGTCGAGATCGTCGCCGATGCGATCGACGCCGCCGAAGCGACGCTCGTCGCTCTCTTCCCCGATGTCGATCCGCCGCCGAAGCGAGCGAAGCCTGATGGGACCAAACGCGGCAAAGCTCGAAAGAAGAAGAAGCCGAAGAAGGGCGGAGCTCGAGCGGCCCGTCGATCCGGTTCGAAGAAGGCGAGCTCGTGATCTCTGTCGCGACTCAGCTCGCCGGCTTCGTCCGCGTCCGGTTCGCACGATGCGCGAGTTCGCCGAGAGCGAACTCGTTCTTCCCGATGGTCCGTTCAAAGGGCAGCGATTCAAGACGTCGAGACAGCCGTTCGCGGCGCTTTGGTTCGACGCTTTCGAGTCGGGACAGTTCGAGCGATACGCCGCCGTCGGTCCGACGCAAACGGGGAAAACGCTGATGTGTGCGATCATCCCGCTTCTCTACTTTCTCTTCGAGCTCGACGAAACGACGATCTTCGGCGTTCCGCACATGCTGATGGCTCGCGACAAGTGGGAACGCGACATCAAGCCCGTGCTCGAGAAGACTCGTTACATCGATCTGATGCCGAGTCGCGGCGGCGGCTCGCGAGGCGGAAGCGTCGAGACGATCAACTTCGAGAACGGCGCCGCGCTCCGTTTCATGAGTGGCGGCGGCGACGATCAGACGGTCGCCGGCTTCACGGCTCGATGTCTCGTCGCGACGGAAGTCGACGGTCTCGCGAAGTCGAAGAAGCGGAGCGCGGAAACGATCCGCATCAAACAGCTCGAAGCGAGGACGCGAGCCTATCCCGAGACGCGGCAGATCTTCCTTGAATGCACAGCTTCGACGGAAGTCGGTCAGATCTGGAAGAACTACACATCGGGAACCGAGAGCCGAATCGTGATCCGTTGTCCGAAGTGTCGCGGCTTCGTCTCGCCCGAGCGCGAGCATCTCACCGGATGGCAAGTCGCCGAGGACGAAGAGACGGCTCGCGAGCTCGCTCGCTTCGAGTGTCCGTCGTGCTCAAAGCCGTGGTCGGAATCCGAACGTCACGAGATGCTCGAGGATTCGCGGCTTCTTCACGACGGCGAGACGATCGGCAAGCGCGGCGGGATCTCGGGAACGAGGAAGCGAACGCGGACGCTCGGCTTCCGTTGGAACTCGTTTCACTCTCGCTTCACGTCGGCCGGCGCTCTCGGCGCTCAAGAGTATCTCGCTCGAGCGGACGACGACGAAGAGAACGCCGAGAAGGAGATGCGTCAGTTCGTTTGGTCGCGACCGTGGAAGCCGGCGATCGAAGAGATCGTTCCGCTCGACATCGCCGCCGTCTACGATCGATCCTGCAAGCCCGGACGCGGTATCGTTCCGAATTGGTGCGAGCGGCTGACGGCCGCCGTCGACTGTGGAAAGTACATCTGCCACTGGGTAGTCGTCGGATGGGCTCTCGACGGAACGAGTCACGTCGTCGACTACGGCGTCGAAGATGTCCCGAGCTCGGATCTCGGAATCGAGCGCGGACTTCTCGTCGCGCTTCGCTCGCTTCGAGACTGGCTCGAGCTCGGCTTCGCCGTCGCCGGCGCGACCGAAGGAACGCGGATGATTCCCGATCAAGTTTGGGTCGACTGCGGATGGAAGCCCGGCCCGATTTACGAGTTCTGCCGCGAGGCGGCGAAGGACTCCGGACAAGGAAGCTACGAACGATTCCGGCCGTCACGCGGACGCGGCCGCTCTCAGTCGCGGCGCGAGCGCTATCGCGGCCCGACGCGAACGACGGGCTCTCGCGTTCTCGCCGGCGCCGAGGGCGCGAACTATCACGGCGTAATCCTCGAGAACGAGCGGATCGGCGAAGTTCAGGTGAGCTCGGATCACTGGAAGACTTGGGTTCACGGTCGGCTCTCGGTTCCGCCCGGAAAGGATGGGAAGTATCCTCGCGGCGCGATGACGATCTTCGAAGCGCCGCATCGCGTCGAGCATACTTCTTTCGCGAAGCATCTCACGAGCGAGCGCGAGGTCGAGGAATTCGATCCGGCCGTCGGAACCGTCACGCGATGGGAGAAGCGCCGCGAGGCGAATCACTGGTTTGATGCTCTGTACAATGCGGCCGCCGCCGGTCACTTGTGCGGCGTTCGGCTTCTGAGCTCGAAGCCCGAAGAAGGATAGACACGAAGACGGCCGCGAGCTCGTCGCGATCACGGCCGCCCGAACAACACGACGCGACTTCGACGAAAGGACAAGCCGATGGCGAAGAGAAGCAAGGCCGGACCGAAGACGCCGGCGAAGAGCGCGGCCGCGAAGACGGCGCCCGGCGCGGACGCGGCGCCCGGATCGATGGAGATGTCAGGAGCGGCGGCGGCGCCGTCGAGCGACGCGGCGTCGGTCGACGGCTCGAGCAGCTCGACGAGCTCGCCCGGCTCGAGCTCGAGCTCGCCCAGGGCGACGACGAGCTCGGCGACGATCGTCGAGAGCGAGCCGCTTCGAGTGCCGTTCCGACGGCCGCCGGGCGAATCCCATCAGAAACACATCGAAGTAGTTCTCGACCGTCGTCAGGCTTTCATTCTGCGGGGCGTCGTCGAAGCCGTCGTTCCGCAAGACGGCGAGACGGTTCGGCGGCTGGCGAACGGCCGCGTCATCGGCGCCGGCCCGTCGAATACGGCCGACGTTCTTCGATGGCTGATCGAGCAGATCGACGCCGCGCTTCCCGCCGCGCTGACGAAGTGACGGCGATCGCTTGCGAGGGCTGGCGAGGATATCGGCGCGACGCTCGGCCCGTCGAGCGCGTCGAGCGCGTCGAGCTCGTCGCTCGCCGATGGCTCGAGCCGTGGTCGGGCGGAATCCCGGACGGATACGCGCTCGAGCGCGAGCTTCTCTTCTGGGCGACGCAGCCGCCCGACTACGCCGTCGGGACTTGGCGCGAGCCGTGGTCGCCGTCCGCGATCGCCGTCCGCGATCGCCGCGCTCGAGCTCGAGCTTCGGCCGCCGTGACGGGCTCGCGCTCGAGCGCCCGTCGATACGCTCGAGCGCGACGAATCGAGCGAGAGGCCCCGATTCAAAACCCCGATTCCGCCGGATTCGCCCGTTTCCGGCCGTCTCGCGCCGACGTGCACTAGAAGCCGGCGGCGATCGCGGAGCTCGAGCCGGAACCTTTCCGGCCGCCCGGAGCTCTTCGGGTTTCACGCCGAGCTCGCTCGACGCTATCTCTCGAAGCATGAGCGATTTGAGTAGCGCGAGCACAAGAGACGAAGTCGATGACGCTTACGACGACAACGCCAGTTGGTTCGAGGATGCGAGCGTCGCGAAGGCGAGGGCGTTTCACACTGCCGTGACGATCCTTCTTCGGCGCTCGACGACGTTCGCGTCGAAGGGCGGCGCGTCGTTCTCTTACAACGTCGAGCAGCTCTCGAAGCAACAGGCTTTGGCGGCTGAGTACATCGCCGCGTCGAAGCCGGTCGCGGAAGGCGGAACGGGAATGATCTACCACGACGTCTCGAAGGCTCACTGATGGCACGTCGCAAGGTGAGCGCCTTCGACGCTCGAGTCACGGTCGAGGATCTGTGGCGCGATCAGAAGGCCGACTATGATTCGGCGAAGCCGTCGCGACTGCGAAAGCGTCCGGGCGGATTGCCGTCGGGCGGCGCCGGCGCCGACTACCACATCAGAAGCGAGAACGACTTCCTCTTTCTGACCGAGCTCGCCCGGTACTATCGCCGGAACGATCCGCTCGTCGGTCAGGGCATCCGACGGCTGACGTCGCTCGTCGTGCGAGACGGGATGACACTTTGGCCCGAGACGGGCTCGGCGGCCGCGAACGATCTAATTCGAGCGAAGTGGGAAAAGTGGTCTCGAGATCCCGGCCGATGCCACGTCGCCGGCGAGCACAACTTCCACCGGATGGAAAAGCTCGCCTTCGGTTCGATGATCGGCGATGGCGATTGCTTCTTCGTGCCGACGATCGAAGGCTCGCTCGACGTCTTCGAGTCGCATCGATGCCGAACGCCGACTTGGAATAAGCGCGCCGGCATCGTTCACGGCGTCAAGGTCGACTCGCGAGGACGTCGCGAGAGTTACTTCTTCACGAACGCCGACGTCGATCCGCTCTCGCCCGTGAAGGTCGGCGCGATGACGGAAGTTCCGGCGAACGACGCCGACGGCTTTCGGCAAGTCTTTCACGTCTACGATCCCGACCGTCCGAGTCAGACTCGCGGCGTGACGGCGCTCGCGCCCGTGATGGACATCGCCGGCATTCTCGGCGACGTGCATCTCGCGAAACTGATTCAACAAAAGATCACGTCGCACATCGCCATCATCCGCAACAAGAAGCGCGGGATGTCGGGAACGGCGCCGGGCGCCGGCTCGTCGACGAAGACGGAAACGAACGACGACGGGACGCCGAAGACGATCGTCGGAACCGAGCCCGGCGGCGAGTACGTCGGCAACGAAGACGAAGAGATCAGCGGCTTCTCGCCGAACATTCCGGGAACGGGTTACTTCGAACAGACTCACGTTCTCACGCAATTGATGGCGATCAATCTCGATCTTCCGCTGATCGTCTTCCTTCTCGATTCCGAGGCGACGAACTTCTCGGGCTTCAAGGGCTCGATGGACACGGCGCGACTTCGCTTCCGCACAATGCAGCGGAACCTAATCGACGCGCTGCATCGCCCGACGTACGAATGGAAGATGCGAGACTGGCTCGCGACCGACGCCGAGATTCAGGCGCTCGCGAAAGACGATTCGATCGATCTCTTTTCGTATCGCTTCAACCCGCCGGCGTGGTCCTACATCGATCCGGAGAAAGAGCGGAAGGCTCAGATTCTCGCCGGCCGAAACGGCGCGAGCTCGTGGCGAAGGATTCACGCCGATCAGGGTCAGCACTTCCCCGAAGAGCTCGAGCACATCGTCGAAGACAACGCGGCCGTGATTCGCGCCGCGAAGCGGATGGCCGACGTGCTGAACGCCGAGCTCGATCTCGAGCTCACTTGGCGCGAGGTGTTCTCGCTTCCGCTTCCGGACGGCTTCCAGGTCAGCATCGGCGGCGAGACTTCTTCGGACGCGGCGCCGGTCGAGAAACGAACACCAACGACGGCCGGCTTCGGCGCGGCCGCTTCGCTCGAGAGGTAAGCCGATGACGCGAGCTACGACGCCGCCGTTCTTCCTTCCCGCGTTCGAAGCGCGAGACATCCACATCGAAGCGATCGATGCTCAGGAGTTCGAGCGCCGCTTCGCGTCGGGCGGGATTGTCGATAGCAAGATCCGCGAGCTCGTGACGCGCTCGAGCTCGCCCAGGGCGACGCCGAGCTCGGGCTCGGGCTCGGGCTCGAGCGGTCAGGACTTCTTCGGCGCGCCTTGGGCGATCACCGAGGCGGGATTCGGCGAAGCGTGCTCGAGCATCCGACGATGGCTCGCCCAGGCCGACGGCGAGCCGGAAGCCGCTCGACGAAGCGAGCTCGAGATCCGGAACAATCGGCGGCCCGGTCAGTTCGCCGTGACGGCCGACGGCGTCGCCGTCATCGAGCTTCGCGGAACTCTGCTCAAGTACGGCTCGTGGTGGAGCTCGCTACCGTTCGGGACGCAAGGCGCCCGGCTCGCGATTCACAATGCGATGAGCGCCGGCGACGTGAACGGCATCCTTCTGTCGATCGACTCGCCCGGCGGGACGGTCGCCGGGACGGCGGATCTCGCCGACGCCGTCGCCGCCGCCGCCGCGACGAAACCCGTTCACGTTCACATCGAAGATCTCGGCGCGTCGGCGGCTTACTGGGTCGCGTCGGGCGCGACGCGGATCTCGGCGAACCGAACGGCGATGGTCGGCTCGATCGGGACGTATATGGCGATCCGCGACTTCTCGGCGCTCTTCGAGCGCGAAGGCGTGAAGACTCACGTCGTCAGGGCTGGCGAGGCGAAAGGCATCGGCGTGCTCGGAACCGAAGTAACGCCCGAGCAGCTCGCGACGCTTCAGGCAACCGTCGACGCGCTGAACGAGCAATTCCTGGCGGCCGTCGAGCAAGGTCGCGGAATGAAGCGCGATCAGCTCGAGCGGATCGCCGACGGCCGCGTCTTCGTCGGCCCCGAAGCGCTCGAGCTCGGGCTCGTCGACGGAATCCAGAATATCGAAGAAGCGCTGAGCGAGCTCGTCGTCGAGCTCGACGGTTCTTCTCAGTCATCAAGCCGTGCTCGTCGAGCAACGGCAGAACCGATGGAGGACGACACGATGTCGCAAACCACGGCCGCCGCGACGAGCGCGGCGACAGCTTCAGAGCTCGAGACGGCATGTCCGGGCGCTTCCGCCGATTTCATGTTTTCTCAGATGAAGGTCGGCGCGACGGTCGATCAGGCGACGGCTGCGTTCGCGACTGTCCAGCGTGACGAGCTCGCCGCGAAGGACGCTCGCATCGCCGAGCTCGAAGCGGCGGCGGCGAAGGCGCCGGCCGTGACGGTCGCCACGGAGACGCCGGCGGCGGCGGCCCCGACGGCCCCGACGGCCCCGAACCCGGCCCCGGTTCCCGATCGACCCGGCGTCGCCGTGATCGGAACTCAGCTCGCCGGCGTCGGCCCCGGTCAGGCGTCGGCGGGAACGGCGAAGGATCAGTTCGAGGCGCTCGTCGCGGCGAAGATCACCGCCGGCGCGCCGAGGTGGAAGGCCGTGATGGACTGTTCCGCCGAAGCGCCCGATCTGCATCGCGCTTACATCGACGAGCATTCCGTCGCTCACGGTCGCGGCGCGCTTCCCGAGCAGCGGCGCCATCCGAGCGTGACGGCCGCGATCACGGCTCAGGGCGCCGGCGTCTGATCGTCGACGAGCTCGTCGCTCTCGTCCTCTCGCTCAACCGAAGAACCGAACAAGGAAACGAATCAGATGTCGCAGCAAGTAGATGGCCCCGATCTCTCTCGCTTCGTCGCGAGCGAGACGATCCCGCAATTCCGGCGATGCCGGATCACGTCCGGGAAGCTCGCGCTCGCCGACGCGACGGCCGCCGAAGTCGGTCTCGAGGTCGGCGTCTCGCAAGCGCGCAAGGTGCTCGACGAGCCTCTGACCGTTCGCAACCCGTACGGCCGAACGTGCAAGGTCGAAGCGTCGGCCGCGATTCTCGAAGGCGCCGCGATCGAGGCGGCGGCCGACGGGCGCGTCGCGCCGGAAACGTCGGGCGCCCATTGGGGCGTCGCGCTCGAGGCGGCTTCCGGCGCCGGTTCCATCATCGAGTGCATCCGCAACTAACCGACGTGCTCGAGCGTTCGCGGTAGCTTCTTCCCCATCAGAACAGAAACGGAGACTTAGAGATGTCCTTCACCCCTTCTTCCGCGCTCGCGACGCTCCGTCCGGATCTCGGCGGCTCGCTTCTCGAGTACGATCTCGCGTCGGCGATGAACGGCTTCATCGCCGCTCGCGTCTTCGCCGTCATCGAGTCGGCGACCGCGTTCGGCCCGTTCGGCCGATTCACGCTCGGCGCTCTTCTTCAGGACGTCGAGACGCGCCGAGCGCCCGGCGGGAACTACGGCCGCGTGACGGCTCAGTTCGAGCCCGACACGTTCGCCACAAGCGAGCACGGCATCGAGGAAGCCGTCGACGAGAACGAAGCCCGGATGTATCAGAACTACTTCCAGGCCGAATTGCTCGCCGCCGCTCGAGCTCGCTTCATCGTCGCGTCCGCGCTCGAGAAGCGCGTCGCCGCCGCGCTCTTCGATGCGACCGCTTGGTCGGCGCATACGACGGGAATCACCCACGAGTGGGACGATGCGACGAACGCGGTTCCGATCACCGACATCGCCACCGCTCGTCAAACGGTTTGGGACGCGTCGGGAATGTATCCGAACGCTCTCGTCATCAACCGCAAGGTCTTCAACAACTTGCGCGAGACGGATCAGATCGTCGAGCGGCTCAAGTACAACGGAACGTGGAACCCGTCGACGAAGCCGTCGGCCGCCGCGCTCGCCGATCTCTTCGATCTCGAGGAGCTCGTGATCGCCGACTCGGCGAAGAACACGGCCGACGAAGGTCAGACGCCCGTGATCGCGCCCATCTGGTCGGACGAGTACGCCCAGGTTTGCAAGATCGCCAGAACGGGCGACATCCGCGAGGCGTGCGTCGGTCGCGTCGTTCACTGGGGCGAGGACGGCTCGCAGCTCTTCGGCGCCGTCGAGACGTACCGGAGCGAGGAACGGCGAAGCGATGTCGTCCGCGTCCGGAACCAGACGGCCGAGAAGGTGATGCTCGTCGCCGCCGGTCACTTGCTCTCGAACATCACGACGTAAGCGGCGCGGAAGCTTACGTTCTCAGGAATGCTCTATCGCTCGCCCCGGCCGGGATTCCGCGTCTCGGTCGGGGCAACTTTGAAAGGAGATGTCGATGTCGACAGAAGCCGAAGTCGCGGCCGCCGCCGAGACTACCACCGAAGCAACGGACGCCGCCGGCGCCGAGACGAGCTCGAGCGCGGACGCCGCCGCCCAGGGCGACGAGAAGAAAGACGCCGCCGCCCAGGGCGACGAGAAGAAGGACGCCGCCGCCGAGACGCCGCCGGCCGAGTCGACGAAGTTCTCGATCGTCTCGACGCGGCCCGATCTGGCTCACGCCGGAAAGCCGGTCGCGCCGGGAACGGTTCTCTTCGATGGCTGCTACGGTCCGACGTACTCGCTCGAAGGATTGCTCGGCGCCGTCGAGAATCATCTCGTTCAGTGTCGAGCCGGCGCGACGGCCGCCGAGGTTCTCGTCTACGGCCGCCGGGACACGTCGACAAGGTTCGGGGACTTCACGGCCGACGGATGGGTCGCGAAGGGCGAGCTCGCCGAGGGCTTCACGCTCGACGCTGTCGCCCGGTACTTCCGCGATGGCAAGGCGGCCGCGAAGGCGCCCGAGCCGGCCGAGCCGCCGGCCGAGTAACGCAAGGGAAAGACCGTGTCGTCGGACTTCGACAATCAGTTTCGAGAGCGAGCCTTCCCGAAGATGGCGGACGTCTTCGGCGAGCTCGTTTGGTATCTTCCCGCCGACGGCGCTCAGCCGCCGACGCGGACGAAGCTCGAGAAGTGTCCCGTCTCGGAAGACCTTCTTCCCGATGGGATCGTCGAAGAAGGCGGCGACACGGTCTTTCGAATTATGGTCGCGAAGAGCGACGTTCCCGTCGTTCGCGAGGACGACGATCGCGTCGAGCGCGGCGGCGAGATCTTCCGCGTTTCGCGCATCGTGAGCGACGCCGGCGAGGTTTGGGATTTGGAGTGCGTATAACATGCCGGAAACGCCCGGTCTGAAGCTCGCCGACTTTCGGACGGCCGCGTTCAAAGAGCTCGAGCGCGAAGCGCCGCGAGCCTTTGGCGCCGCTCTGAACAATGGGATGCGGCTGATCGGCGCGGCGTACTCGCGACACTTCTCGAATACTCAGCTCACCGAAGCGGCGGGATACAAGGTCAAGCGGAAGGGGCGGATCAAAGGCAACCGACGCTATCAGCCGAAGACGTCGCCGAAGTGGCGGCGCGCCGGGCTTCGCGCTGTCCTTCTCGGCCAGGGCGAGATCGACGAGAAGCGTCTGATTCTCTACACGAAGAACCCGCTTCTCATTCAGCGAGTCGAAGGCGACACGGTTCGAGCTCAAACGTCGAAAGGGCTGCTGATCTATCAGGGCGAAGGCGGCCCGGTCTCGAGCGGTTCGGCGGGAAGCCCGATCTCGGTCAAGGCAAAGCGACTCGACACGTTCCGCCGCGTCCGCGAAGTTCGCATCGATGCGACGATCAAGTTCGAGAGCGACTTCGCGAAATGGGTCAACTCTGGCGAGGCGACGACGATCTTCGCGAAGGCGATCGATCAAGGCGTCGCTCGGCTCGAACGCTCGAAGTCGAAAGGGCGGCGGCTTAGATGAGCCTTCCTCACGCAACACTGATCGGCCGACGGATCGTCTCGGACTGCAACGGCATCACCGTTCAATCCGGCGACGAGATCACCGTCGACGGCGCGAAGCGATTCAGCCGCGACGATACGCCGGCGAACGATCTTCCCGCGTGTCGCGTCGGGACGATCGGACAGACCCGCGACAACACGTCGCCGAGCTCGATCGTTCGTCACACGTACGTCGTCGAGCTTCTCTATTCGAAGGCATGGGCGACGAATCCAGACTCCGGAGTGATTACCGACGAGATCGACGAAGCCTTCGCCGATGCTGTCGTCGCGATCGCCGGATTGATGACAGACGACCAGGCGCTCGCCGGTCAGTTTCACGTCGCTCGATGGGCGCCGTTCCATCGAGTCGATTCGAACGCCGGCGACTACGGCGTTCGCGTCGAGCTCGAAGCGACTTGGCGGCAAAACAGAATCACGATGGAAGTCATTTCCTAGAGAGGGACGAATTCGATGGATGCCACAAAAGTACAAGTCGCCGCCGTGACGGAAGGAACGCCCGGCGAGGCCGAGTCAGTAACGGCGGCCGACGTTCTCGTTCGTCCGCTCGACTCAACCACGTTCGATGCGGAGTTCGAGCAGATCGATTCGCCGCGTCTGAAGTCGAACCAGTCGCCGAGGCCGGTCTCGATCTCTCAGCGGCTCGGCTCGATCGGGCTGGCGTACGAGCTCGCCGGCGCCGGGAACCTGACCGACGTTCCCGACTTCTCTCCGCTTCTGCTCTCGGCGATGTTGTCGCGCTCGGCCGTGAGTCTGCTCGGGCTGAACACCGTCACGGGCGGTCCCTTCCTCGCGAGCGAGACGATCACGCAAGCCGTGAGCGGCGCGACGGGCTTCGTCTGTCGACAGTACGACAATCCGTCGACGGGACAGATCTCGATCGTCGTCACGTCGGGTACTTTCAACAATTCCGACATCGTGACGGGCTCGGTCTCGGGCGCGACGGCGGCGGCGACGGCGCTCGTCATCGCCGGCGGTCATCTCTTCCGCCCGGACGATACCGACATTCTCACGACGGGACATTCGACGACGTTTCAGTTCCTCAACGATGGCGCCGCTTGGCTCCTCAATGGCGGTCTCTCGTCGCTCTCGATGGCGTTCCGCGCTTGCCAGCCGTGCGAAGTGACGCAAGAGATTCAAGGACCGATCGCCGATCCGACGAGCGATGCGCTTTACACCGGCGTGACGTTCCCGGAAGAAGAAGGCGTCGGAGCGATCCCGAAGCTTTCGAACGACGCCGGCGTCGTCATCGGAACGTACTCGCCGACGGATCTCGAGGAAGTGACTTGGAACTTCCCCATCACGCTGACGCCGCGAGTCGACATCAACGGGACTTGGCCCGGATGCGTTCGACTGATGGGATTCGCTCGAGACGTCCCGACGATCGCGATTCAGCCGGCGCTCGTTCCGCCGAGCGTCTTCGACTTCTTCGGTTCGCTCACGGCCGAAACGCTTTACTACTTCGAAGCGACGCTCGGTTCTGTCGCCGGGAAACGTCACACTGTCATCGTCCCGAAGGCGCAGATCGTCGAAGCCGGATGGACGTCGAAAGATCCGAACTTGTCGACGACTCCGCTCGTTCTTCGCTGCACCGAAGGCGAAGAAGGAAACGACGAGTCGATGCTTCTCTGTCACTGAGAAAGGAACCCAAAGCCGATGGGTCTCACCATTCGAAAGCCCGGCGCGAAGGTCCCGATCGAGCTCTTCGTCGACGGCGAAGCGACGGGCGCTTACGCCGTTCTGCTCTACCCAAACATCGAGCGCCGCAAACAATGCGAAGCGGCGATCGAGCTTCCGCCCGAGCTCGAGGATGCGGACGACGACGATCCTCTAGTCGAAGCCTTCAACGTCGAGCGAAGCCGGAAGATCGTCGGGCTGATGCTCGACGGCTTCATCGATTTGTACGTCGACGACGATCAGACCGAGCTCTTCGTTCCGGAGTTCACGCCGGAAGGCTATCTGACCGAAGACACGTTCGGCGCGCTGATCGGGATGTCTGCGATGCTGCTCTCGCGTTGCATGGGCCTTCTCGGTTGCGACTCGATCACCGATGAAAAAAACTCATTGAGGCCGTCGGCGTCTACGTCGGAATCTTCCGAGACAACCGAGGATACAGATGTCCAGCTTGCGACGGCGACCGAGACGCCTTCCGAGAGCTGAGCGGCGAGGACTGTTCTCATTGTCACACCGATGGCCGCATCTACCCGACGAAGGAAGCGCGCCGAGATCGATTCGGACGCGAGCGGCGGCGACTTGTGGTCGACCGCGATGCGTCGACGCTCGCTCTCTTCATCATGGCGGCTCGAGAGACACCGTGGAAACCGAACGAGTATCTCGAACAGCCGGCCGTTCTCGAGGCGGGATGGTTCACGCTGTTACCCTATCTCGAGGAATTCGACGCACGAGCGGAAGCGCTCGAGGCGGCTGATCGAAAGCGTCGAGGCGACGAAGCCGCCGATCAATGAGCCGATCCGGATCTGAGGTGAACAATGGGAAAGAAGATCGAAGTCATTCTCGCGATGAAGGATGCGTTCTCGAACGCGTTCAAGCGACCGCTTCGGGCTGTCTCGACGTTCACCAAGAAAGCCGGCGGGCTCTTCAAGAAGCTCGGGCGAGCAATCTTCAGCGTGAAGGGATTGCTCGCCGGGCTCGGCGCGGCCGTGACGGTCGCCGGCATCGTTCGGCTCGTGACGACGACGGCCGACTTCGCCGACAACATCGGCAAGCTCTCGACGCGGCTCGGAGAGACAACGGAATTCTTGAGCGAGATGGCATTCGTCGCCGATCGCTCGAATGTTCCATTCAACGCTCTCTCTCAGGGAATCCAAAGGCTCGGCCGTAGACTCGGAGACTTCCAGCTTCGGCGAGGTCTCGGCGGCGAGGCGAAGGCGGGCTTCGACGTTCTCGGGCTCAGCGACATCGCGCTGAACGCGAAGAGCGTCGAAGAGCTCATCCCGAAGCTCGCCGATGCGTTCGCGAATCTCGAGAGCTCGCAGCTAGCTAGCTTCGCCGCTCAGAAGCTCTTCGATTCCGAAGGCGTGGTCTTCCTTCAGTTTCTCAAGGACGGCTCGAAGGGGATCGCCGATCTTCGCGAGGAAGCGAGGACGCTCGGGCTTCAGATCACATCGAAAGACGCGAAGGCGGCGGCGGAATTCAACGACGTTCTGACGAATCTCAAAGCGTCGTTCACCGGTTTGGCTCGGACGGTCATCCTTCCGAACCTTCCCGAGATCACGAAGGTGATGCGCGAGTTCGTCGAATTCGTCGTCTCGCATCAAGCCGAGGTTCGAGAGTTCTTCTCTCGCGTCTTCCAGACGATCAGAGAGAACGTCCCGACGATCATCAAGCTCTTCGAGAATCTCGTTCGCGCTTCGAGCTCGTTCTTCGAGCTTCCGGTTCGCTTCCGGATTCTCTCGATCGAGAAGGACCTCACCGGCGCGACGCTTCGCGAGGCGGCTCGCGGATTCGAAGCGAACGTGAATCAGAAGATTCTCGATTCGGGTCTCGGTCGCCAGGTTCATCGCGACGCCGTCGAGAGACAGCGAGCGGCGCAAAGGAAAGCGGCCGCCGAGATATCGGCGTTCATCGACGAGAAGAGCGAGCTCGAGCAAATCCTGAAGTTCCTTCAGGGCGGCGGCGGGCTGAGCGATCTCGGGAAACAGCTCGAGGATGTTCGCCGCAAGGCGGAAGCCGCCGGCGCCGCGAGCCGAGCGGCGACGAGCAACCCGCTTCAGGATCTCGCCGATCATCTCGGCGTCGATCTGAAGAAGCTCGGCGAGATGACGGAGAAGGATCGCGAGGCGATCGCCCGTCTTCATGGCGAAGCCTTCGTCGCGAATCAGGAAGTCTCGGAAGGGAAGAAGCGAACGCTCGCCGATGTCCACCGAGAGCAAGAGGCCATCGTCGAGCTGACGACGATTTGGGATGACTTGCGCGAGAGCGTTCGCGCCGTCGAGATACAGAATCGCGTTCTCTTCGCGGCGCTCGATCAGGGAACGACGCAATTCGCCGACGCCGTTCTATCCTTCGCCGACGGAACGAAGAAGCTCGGCGAGGCTTTCGCCGACGCCGGGAAGTCGATCCTTCGGACGCTCACTCAGATTCTATTGAAGGCGCTCGCGACGAAGGCGATTCTCGCCGGCATCGGCGCCGTGAGCAGCTTCGCATCGTCGGGCAACATCGCCGACGGACGCTTCGACATCCCGCCGGGAGTTACGCCGACGGGCGACGAGATCGGTCCGCTTCGCCCCGATGGTACTTTCGCTCACGGCGGGATCGGGCATCACGGAAGCGGACAACTGATCGCCGCTCACGGAACCGAGGCACACATCCCGACGAAGCGCGGCGCGATCCCGATCCGCGTCGAAGGCGGCGGCTCGATGGGCGGCGGCGACACCAACATCTTTATGATCGACGCGATCGACGTTCAGTCGTTCGAGGATCGTCTCGGCGTCGCCGTCAATCGGAATCCCGAGCAGATCGCCGCCGCCGTCGCTCGAGCGTCTCAGCGGACGCCCGGAATCGCTCGGAGCATGAGGTCTAAACGATGACGCTGATCGCGAATCCGCTTCTCTCGAATCCGACTCTCGGCGGCGGCTCGCTCGTCATCGGCGAGACGGGCGCGCCCGAACCGACGTTCGCGCCCGATCCCGGCCCGGCGTTCGTCTATCCCGTTCGATACCATCGCCCGGCGATCAGGGGCAACAGCATCAAGCCGTACGTCCGAATCCGTCCGCGAGGTTCGCGACGGCTGCGCGGCGTCCGTCTTCAGTTCGTCGGCGTCTCGCTTCGCGAGATCGATTACATCGTGACGTTCTTCGATCAGTTCGAAGGCGGCTCGGGTCCTTTCTTTTGGGCGCCGCCGATCCCGGTTCACTCGCCGCTCGGGATGTATCCCGTGCTCGGCGACACGGACGGCGCGAGCTCGAGCGAAGAGACGTACTTCGTCAAGTTCGCTTGGCGCCGCTCGGCGACGGGCGGCGAGACGGAAGGCTCGATCGTCAAGTCGAGAACGCGGCCGATCGGAAAGCTTCTCACCGTCTCGACGCCGGTCATCCCGAAAGGCGTCGATCAAGTTCGTCTCTACATCGGGACGGCGCTCGACTCAGAGTTTCTCGAAGTGACGCAAACCGTCCGAACGTGGACGGAACCCACGAGCGGCTTTCCCGCCGGCGGCGGCCCGTTGGCGCCGAGTGCGAACACGGCTTCGCCGCTTCTTCGCTGGCAGCTCGCCGACGACTTCGAGCCGACGATGGCTCGTCACGATGCATGGAACGTCGAGCTCTCGTTTCTCGAGGTGCTCATCTGATGGCGTTCAACGATCGGAAGAACGAGCTCGAGCAAGTTCCCATCCTTACGTTCTGGCAGATCGACGAGATCCGCATCGTCGACTACGGCGACGAAGATCTCGAGTCGACCGTGACGCCGGGAACGATCCGCTTCGATGGACAGGATTACGTTCCCGGTCATCTGTCGGCGGGATCGAGAAGCGAGTCGATCGAAGGCGGCGAGCGCGATCTGACCGTCGTCATCGAAGATCCTTTCGGCGCGATCGCCGCCGCGCTTCAGGACGTCGACGGGCTCGCCGACACTCGCGTGACGGTTCGCAGCATCGCGGCCGATCAGCTCGCGACGCCGAGCGAGTCTCACGATGAGTTCTTCATCTGTCGGGCGCCGACTTGCACCGAAGCCGGGATCGCCTTCCTTCTCGGCTCGCCGGCTCAAGTCGAGATCCAGTGTCCGAGAAAGAGGTTCGCTCGCTCGCGATGCTGGAACACTTGGGAGCGCCGACACGAATTCCGAAACCTTTGCAGCTATCCGAGCGATTGGTTCACCGAGCGAACCAAGCAACAGTTCAAGACCTTCAACGTCATCGCCGGCGAGACGGTTTGGAAGTATGGATGGCGAACACTGAACGCGAACTTCGCGACCGAGTTCGGCGTCGGTCAAGGGCTCTCGCCGGCCGGCGGATCGAACCCGATGCGGATCGAGCTCGGCGTTCAAAACGCATGGAACGACGGCGATCGCGACGGCCCCTTCGCCTACAAGCTCATCGACGGCGACTTCGATCTCGAGACGACGATCGCCTTCGACGCTTCGAGCCGCGATGACTTGTACGCCGGGATTCTCTGTCAGGACGTCGCCGATGAAACGTCGTGGGTTTCGATCACCTATGCGACGACGGACGGACATTCGCCGGGCGGCTCGCCGTTCACTCGCTTTCGAAAGACTCTGTCGGACGTCTCGACCGACACCGAGAGCGGGCTCGAGCTCGGCGCGACGTTCCGGCTCGAGCGCGTCGGCGACGTCTTCACGGCGTACCGGCTCGATGGCTCGACGTGGACGGTTCACCATTCCGAGACGATCGCTCTCGGCTCTTCGGTTCGGATCGGCTTGATGGTCGGAACCGACGCCGGCCCGAGCGGCCCCTTCCTTTCGTCGTTCGATCACTTCTGGTTCCACAAGGGAGGGGAAACCGAGTGCGATCGGACCGAGCCGCGATGCGTCTTCCTCAATAACTCGAACGACTTCAACGGATTTCCGAGGATGGGCGATGCGCGAGAGCGAGTCTGAATCTCTGCGCTCAGTCGTCGACGAGCTCGTCGGGCGACCGTACGAAACGCACGGGCGCGGCCCGTCGGCGTATAACTGTCTCGGCGTGATGCTGGCGATCTTCCGCCGCGTCGCCGGCGTCGAGCTTCCCGACGCGCTCGTCGTCGACGAAGCCGAGCTCGCCGATCTGCGATCGCGCTTCTTCGAGCTCGCGTCGCTCGCCGAGCTCGAGCCGCTCGATGTCCTTCTCAAGCGCGCCCAGGGCGACGAGAAGCTCGCCTTCCGAACGCCCGAGCTCGCCGTCGTGGAAAGCGGCCGCGACGCCGTGACGGCCGTTCACGGGCGCCGAGTGCAAAGGGTTCGCGTTCGGGACTTCGCCCGGCCCGGCGTTCGAGCCTATCGGCTGAAAGGGGCGACGGCGTGATTCAGGTCATCCACGTTCCGGACATCTTCGCGACGGTCGATCGATCTCTCGTGTCGTCGGCGCCGCCCGGCGGGCTGATCTCGAGCTACGCGCCGACGGGCTTCGACTGCGACGCGAACGTCGTTCACGTCAACGGCTGTCGAGTCTTCGACGACGGCGAGCTCGGCGCCGGCGATCGCGTCGCCTTCGTCGAGATCCCGGCCGGACCGCTCGTCGCCGTCGCTCCGCTTCTGATAACGACGGTCGCTCTCACGGCCGGGCAGTTCGCGATGTCCGTCGGGCAGAACTTCGCGCCCGGCGTGACGCCCGAGATCGAGCGCGAGCGCGAGGCCGGCTCGCCGTCGCGAGGCTTCAACGGCATCAACAATACTCGCGGCGCTGGATACGTTCTGTCGCGAGCTTACGGCGAGCATCGAACCGGCGGGCAGATCTTCGATGAGTTCGAGCGGCCGATCGTCGGCGCCGGCGAAGCCGAGCTCGGGCAAACCGTCATCGAGCGGAACGATCTCGCGGCCGGCTCGAAGAGCACGGTCTTTCGTCGGATCGCGATCGCCGGCGGCTCGAATGGCGGCGTCTCGGATGTTCAGTTCGACGACATCGGGATCGACGACATCCGAGGCGTAACGACGTGGTCGAAGACGGGCGCGCTCACGGACGGCGGCGACAAGCAAGCGCCGCCGGCGTTCGACAAAGCCGGCATCATCAACCCGGTCGATCTCGACGTCGACTTCGGCTCGCCGGTCGAGTTCACGACGCTCGGCGATGTCGATCAAGTCGAGATGATTCTTCGCCTTCCCGACGGGCTTTGGATTCGCGAATACGGCATCGTTCACGGCTGGGCTTTCGAGATCCGCATCGAGTACAAGGAAGATCACGCGAGCGCTAGCTACAAGACGCTGACGGGCGCCGACATCCGCATCCGCGAGCGAGCGATTCAGCCGCTCGAGTATCGCGTGAATTTTCCTCAGCTCGCTCGAGCGCCCTACAAGTTCCGCGTCACTCGCGTGACGACGGATCTCTTCCCGCCGCCGGCGCCGGCCGTCGGCGCGGCGCATCAGCGTTCGGCGTTCAAGGTGAAAGAGCTCGTCGAATACACCATCGATCGGCGATCGCATCCCGGCGTCTGCGAGCTCGCCGTCGAACACGCCATCACGGACATCGATACTCAGCTCGTCCCGTCGCGGATCACGTCGCTACTTCGCGGCGCCGACGACGTTCGCGTTTACTCGGACGTCTCGACGTACGTCGAAGAGTGGACCGCTAACCCGGCTTGGTGCTGCGCCGACTTCATCGCAAATGAAGACTGGGGAACGGGCCGGCTCTTCAGCTACGCCGACATCGACATCGCGTCGTTTCTTGAGTGGGCTCAGTATTGCGACGAGCTCGTCGACGACGGGAAGGATGGGCTCGAGGTCCGATGCCGATACGACTTCGTTCAGGACATCCAGGAAGACGCGCAAGTGATCCGGAACCGGATCGCGTTCTGTGGCGACGCTTGGGTCGTTCTGTCGGGCGGCAAGTGGCGCGCCGTGATCGATCGCGCCGAAGCGTCCGTCGACATCTTCAACGACTCGAACATCGAACCGGGCTCGCTCAGTTACGGATACGTTCCGAGGCTCGAGCGAGCGAACGAGCTTCTCGGACACTTCGCGAATCTCGAGCTGAACTATGCTCGCGACTCGCTTCCGATCGCCGACGACATCGCGATCGCCGCCGGCGCGAAGCCGGTCGAGGATGAAGTTCAATGCTTCGGGATGACGCGGCCGAGTCAGGTCGCGAGGACTTGTCGCCGGCTCGTTCGGGCGAACCGTCTCAGCGATCGCCGGCTTAGCTTCAAGTGCGGGCTCGAAGCGCTCTCGCTCACGGCGGGATCGGTGTTTAGCTTCGCGTCGCGATGGGCTGGCGTTGGTCTCGACGGCGGCCGCGTCGTCGAGCTCGGCGCCGGCGGCCGTCGACTCGTTCTCGACGGCTTCGTCGAGCTCGAGTCGGGCTCGACGTATGAAGTCATCATTCGCCACACTGCGACGAATAACCGTCAGACGAAGACGATCACGACGCCGGCGGGAAGGACTGAGACGATCGACGTCGGCTCGGACTGGGCGGAAGAGCTGAAGACGGGCGATCTCTATTCGGTCGGCAAGATCGGCGGCTCGACGCAGAAGTTCCGATGCGTCTCGATCGACGTCAACGAAGATCGCGTCGCGTCGGTCGAAGCGCGCCGATACTCAGATGCGATCTACACCGAGACGCCGCTCTCGGTTCCCGTCTCGACGCCGCTCACGAATGTGATCTCGCCGAGCTCGGTTCCGCCGGCCGCGATCGAGCTCACGCTTCTCGAGCACGAGCCCGAGAATTCCGCCGGCGACACTGTGAAGGCGATCGCTTGCGGATGGAACTCACCGATCGGCGGAACGCCATCGCGTTGGGATGTCTACTACCGTCTCGAGGTCGGCGAAGAGACTTGGATTCTCGCCGGCTCGCCGACGGTTCGCGGCTTCGACATCATGCCGGTCAAGCAAGGGCTCGAGTATCGCGTCGCCGTCGTCGCCGTCGGCCCGTCCGGGAACGCTCTTTCGATCGACGACTCGGCGCAAGAAACCATCACCATCTCGGCGTAGGTGCAACCATGAGAAACTACGGAAACTTCGGCGAAGGGACTCTCGCCACCGGCATCAACGCCGGGCAGGGAACTTGCACGCTCACCAACATCGCCGACTTGAATCTTCCCGCGACGCCGACGAACTTTTGGGCGGTCATCTACGACGATCAGTACCACGAGCGGCAAGCCGAGCCCGAAGGCGTCGGCCCCGGCGGCGACGTCGACGCCGAGATTGTCGAATGCTACGGCGTCTCGGGCGACGTGCTGACGATCCGCCGAGGGCAACAGGGAACGACGCCGGTCTCTCACTCGAACCCGTCGAACACGTATCGCGTCCGGATCATCTGGACGGCGACGGATTCGCAGCGATCGCAGCCGCGAGTAGATCTTCGAGACTTCGACGCCGATCCGACGGGAACGAACCCGTCGACGTCGGCGATCGACACGGCGATGACGCAAGCGGACGCAGCCGGGCTCGAGCTCTTCGCGCCGGCGGGAACCTACATCGTCGGGGCGATATCGATGGCGGCCGGGCTCGACGCTCGCTTTCAAGGTCAGGGCGACGGCCGAACCATCTTCAAGGTCGAGGATTCGACGAACGCCGCGATGTTCGGCGGCGGCTCGGGCGACATCATCACGAGGCTTCAGTTCCGCGACTTGACGCTCGACGGCAACGCGGCGAACCAAGCGACGCACGACACAAGCGTTCTCTATGCGAACTTCAACCGCTTCGTCGCCGAGCGATGCTCGTTCATCAATTCGAAGCGCGCCGCCTATCGGCAATACGATCTCCAGTCGAAAGCGGAGTTTCACGGATGCCGGTTCTCGGGCGGCGCCGTTCACACCGGCGTCGGCGGCGAGGACACTCTCTACATCTTCGCGAATCAGTCGGCCGTTCTGGCGACGCCGCCCGAGCTCATCGTGAACGACTGCGAGCTCGTCGGCGGCGTGACGGCCGGCGCCGGTCGCGGGACGGGCGGCGTTACCGTGAACGGGATCGTCGACGGCGCGAACGTCAAGCTCACCGTCATCGACGGGCTCTTCGATCGGCTCGGATACAACGCGGCCGGGAACGTCTCGAGCGCGATTCACGTCTACATGTTCGGCGATGGAACTCGCGTCATCCGTCCGCGCTGTCGGCGCAACGTGAACGGCCCGATCCGAATCCAGAAGTCGACCGACGTTCGGATCGTCGACGCGGACGTCGAAGGCGAAGACGCAAACTTCGCCGCCGGCGGCTCGGCGATCGAAGTCTCGGGACGCTCGGCGACGGGCGGCGCTCAGATCGACAAGATGCAAACGGTTCGCGGCTGTCACGTTCGCGGAATCCCGTCGGCGCTTTACGGCGTCTACGTCCAGGGCGACGACACCGGCGAGCAGCATCACGCCGCCGTCGAAGGAAACACCATCGACGGAACCGAGCGCGGCATCGCCGTGCTCTTCGGCGGCCGCTCGGTCCGCGTCGGCCGGAACAACGTCGAGAACTTGACAGGCGTCGCCGCCGGCGACGAGAGCATCGTCGTCTCGGATCTCGAAGACGGGATGCTCGTCGACGTCTCGGAGAACTATCTCCGAAACTGCCCCGGCCGAATCCGCATCAACGTCGAAGGGACGAAGCGCGAGGCTCACGTCGTCGCGAAGGGGAACGTCTCGGACGACTGCGCGTCGACGACGCTCGGCGGATGCATCGACGTCGACAACGTCGCGAGCTTCACGCACGAAGGGAACCGATGTCCGAACCTTCCGGCGTCGGCCGTCGAGATCGAGGTCTCGAACATTACCGAGGCGGCGCAAGAGATCGCCGGCGGCGAGCTCACCGTCGCTTCGTGGTACGGCGCAAGAGCGATTCAGATCGAAGTCGAAGGCGCGTCGGGGACCGATCTTCTCCACACCATCAACGGGGGATGCGAAGGACAGATCGTCATCCTGTATACGACGGATGACGTTCGCGACGTCACGGTTCAAGACGGCGTTGGGAACTTCAACACGGTCGGGAATCGAGGGCTGAACTTGACGAGCTACCGCATCGCGCTTCAGAAGATCGGCGCGACGTGGTTCGAACTTTCTTACGCTGCGAACTAGACGTTGGCCAAACGAAAGCGAGCCCGATCGACGGGCGAGGAACTCGAGATGAGCATGAAGCGGATGACGACAATCGGCGCCGCGATCCTGACGCTCGTCGGCGCCGCCGGCTCGGCCGGCGCTTGGCTTCACTCTGAAGTCTTTCTTCCGAGCGTCGTGAAGGTGGCCGTCGACGAGAGTCACGCGAAGATGATCGACGCGATCCGAGCTCACGAGGGGCGTCCCCACACGGGCGCCGTCACGGCTCACGAGCTCGAGCTCGTGATTCAGGCGATCGACCGAGTCGAGCGGAACATCGGCGCGAGGATGTCGACGCTCGAGCGCGCCGTCTTGTCGAAATAGAATCCGAGCTCGGCTCGGAGCGGCGTCGCTCGGTTCTCGGCTTTACGGGCGGCGCCGTTTTTTCGTCTGCTCGAGGTGGACGGGATTCCGCCGGCGATCGCGGCCGTCGTCCACCGGCTCGACGAAGCCGCCGAGCTCGGGCGCTCGAGCACGGCTCGAGGTGGACGAGATTCCGCTCGAGCTCGACGAGCTCGCCCAGGGCGACGACGAGCTCGGGCGAAAAGAAAGACGCCGCTCCGAGGAATCGAGCGGCGTCTTTCGTGGTTCGGTGGGTCTCGGCGCGAAGAGAAGGGAAGGACCGGATTCCCGGCGCCGGCCGGAAGCTACCGTGATTGGGCGCTCGAGTCAACGCTGAGACGGCTCAGGAGCGCCGTCACGGGCCGCGAGCTCGCCGAGGTCTGAGACGTCGCGTCCGCGATCGCCGGCCGAGAGCGGCGACGTCAGAGCATGAAAACGGGCGCTCGTGGCATTCGAGCGCCCAGGGAAGAACGGATTCGCAAACCGGCCCGAGAATCCTACCACGACGGCCCCGTCGGTTCCGTGACGCTTCCGTGACGCTTCCGTGACGGCGCTCGCTGCGACCGTCTCACGGCGCCGTCACGGCGCCCGATAACGCCGGAGTGTCCGCTCGAGTCGGCGCCAGTCTTGACGGGTCGCGTCGAGCCCGGTACTCTGCCGACGTTCGGGTCGACCCGAACAGGGCGGCAAACGGCCGCGAGAATATTCCGAGGCCCCATTCACGAGGACGACGATGGGACACGAAACGAAGGCGCCGGCGGCGACGTCGGCAGAGAAAGCCGTTCTGACGGAAGCCGAAGCGGCGGCGCTTCTCGGCGTCTCGACGAAGACGCTTCAGCGCGCTCGAGGTCTGCCGGAAGGCGAGCAGCTTCCGAGCTTCACCGTCGGCACGGGCGGCCGCTCGATCCGCTATCGACGCGACGCGCTTCTGACGTGGTTCGGCGCCGGCGACGGCGAGGCCGCCGCCGCGATCGACGAGCTCGAGACGGCCGGCCGAGATCCGGTCGGCGCCGAGCGTCTCGGATCGTTCGATCCCGTCGCCGAAGAACCCAGCGAGTAAGGGTCGGGTTATGGCGAACGACGAGCCCGTTCAGCAAGTCTTCGGCTTCATCTCACCGGCGCTCGAGCCGGGCGATGGACGCTCGGCCGGCGAGCGCGATCGCGACGAAGGACGCGGCAAGGCGGCGGCGAAGCGGCCCGAGCTTCTCGCGGAAGCTCGGCGCCGCGTCATCGAGATGGCTCGTCTTCGAGAGAGTCGGACGGCGACGGCCGACGACGTTCACAAGCTGATGGTCGGCTCGCGTTGGGGCGAAGCGGAGCTCTCGGGCGTGATGGGCTCGGTCTTCAGCGATGGCAATTGGGACGACACGGGCGAACGAGTGCGGAGCTCGCGCCGGAAGCGGAAGGCCGGCGAGGTCCGAGTCTGGAAACTGAAAGAGCCGTGATCGAGCGGCGCGGCGTTGGCATCGCCGTGCGATCGCGGAAGGTGGACGGCCGCAAGGCCGAGAAGGGAAGAACGGAAGATGACGAAGCGGAAGGCGGACAATCCGTCGACGGCGCTCAGCGTCTTTCCGTGGTTCGTCGAGCGGTTCGCGAGATCGCCCGTCGTCCGCGAGATGGACGGATTTGAGCGCGGCGTCTACTTGCTTCTGCTCGGCGAAGAGTGGACACGCCAAGGGAAGGGACTACCGCCCGAAGAATGGAAGCTTCAGGCGGCGGCGAATCTCTCGCCGGAACAATGGGCGAGCGTTCGCGAGTCGATCCTCGCGGCGTTCTCTGTCGCCGACGGGGAGAACGGGATGGAAGTCGGGCGGCTCTACCATCCGACGTGCGAAGCCGAGATCAGAACGGCGATCACCAATCGAGACTCGGCTCGTAAGAACGGCGCGAAGGGCGGCCGTCCGAAGAGCAAGAAAGGCGAAGCCGATGAATGAACCCGAAGATCGGAACCGATACGACGTCGCGGTCCGAACGTCCCAGTCGATCGAGGGGCTCGCGGGAGAGATACACACTCTCGCCGAGCAACGGGTCGAGCACGGCGAAGAGCTCGTCGCTCACTCGATCATCGTCGAAGACGATCACGCAAACCGCCGTCGGCGGTTCTCGGCGATCTGCTCGTTCGCGCCGCTCGAGCTCGAGCTCGACGACGCCGTCTCGGAGCTCGTGATGCTCGGCAAGGTGATGGCGGATCTCGGCGATCGCGGCCGTCTGATTCTCTCGCTCGATCTCTCGGCGGCGGGCGGCTCGACGTTCACGTTCACGCCGAGGCGGCTCGATCTCGATACGGGCGCCTTCGAGCTCGACGAAGCGAACGCGTCGACGGGCGGCGGCTTGACGCTCGTTCAGATCGTCGAGCAGCTCGAGCAGCTCGAGCGCGTCGCGGCGCTGGGCGAGAGCGACGAGCCCGACGAGAGGCTCGAAGGCTGATGCCAGAAACCCAAAGACGAACCCAGAACGAAACCCGGCGGCGAAGCCGCGAGGAAACCCAGGATCGAACCCGGCGGGAAACCCGGAAGGGAACCGAAGAGCGAACCCAGAAAGAACCCGGAAGAGAAGCTCTTCTTCATCTTCATCTTCAGTCTTCATCCGCGAGGGGAACCCTTTCCTCTGGTCCTTTCCCGCGATCGAGGCGCGTCCGCTGATGGGCTTGCGACGACTGACGACGACAGACCCGATCGGGCGGATCTACTTTCGCCGGCGATCGCTCGAAGGCGAACCCGGCATCGATCAGGTGCTCCTCTTCGAGCAAGCCGCGAACCACGTTCACCGGCTCGGCACGGTCGAGCAGATGGGCGAGCGCTGGACGGGCGCATACAAGGCGGCCGGAAGCGTCGTCGACGCTCAGCCCGGCTTCGCTCTCAGGCGCGAGGCTGCGATGTGGGTGTTCTCCCGTTGGAAGGAAGATCAGGAGCTCGACGGCGAGCGTCTTCCGGTCATCCGCTCTACTTGCCGAAGACGGCCGAGCTCGAGCCGTTCTATCCCGGCCGAGAGGAAGGGGATGGCTCGTGACGGATCTCGAGCGGCTGATCGCTGAGCGCTGGCCCCGTCTCGGGCCGGCTCGAAGGGCTCGCCTCGCGGCCGAGCTCGACGGGCTCTCGCTCGAGCTCGCCCGGAATCTCGTCGGCTCGCTGAGCGCTGGACGGGCGCCGGCGATCCGCGTCGTCCGGGCGGCTCGAGCGAGAGCCCGGCCGCCGGCGCTTCCGTGGATCGGCCCGGCGGACGTCACGTCTCGAGGTCTGCTCGGGCTGGCGATCGCGCTCGGCCGGCGAAGCGATCACGGCCGCTTCGAGCTCTTCGCGACGGCGGCGTTCGCCCGGCGGCGAGCGGGGAAAAATGCCCATCTCCTCGTTCGCCGTCTGCTCGAGCTTGAGCTCGCCCCGGCGACGGCGGCCGACGAAGACGCGGCGTCGGCGATGCTGAGACGGGCGCTCTCGGAGCCGTCAGAGCCCCGGAGCCGCGCGCAAAGCCGCGATGCGGCTGAGCGACCGAGCGGAGCGCCGAGCCCGTGACAGCGATTCTCGGGCCGCTCAGCGGACGATGGGATGAATTGGGGAATTCGGATGTCGCGAGCGATCGCGGCGAAGCTCGGCGGCTTGTACGTCGCCGAGGAGCACGGGCCGCGATCGCGGCTCTCGGGCGTCGCGGCTGGTCGGTCGACCGCGTTCGCCGAGCGATAGAGCATTCGACCGTGGAGATTCAAAGCCGATGACGGAAGACGGAAACACGTTCGGGCCGCGACTGACGGCTCTCAAACTGGCGGCGCTCGACTGCGTTCGACGGGTCTCGGGCGATCGCGTCGAGGTGCGAGGTCTCGCCGAGCTCGAGCTGAGAAAGGCGCTCGAGCTCGACAACGGCGTCGGGAAGCTCGAGGCGTTCGCGCTGATGCTCGAAGTGACGGCCGGGAAGATGCGGCTCGTCGCCGCCGACTCGCTTCTCGCCGACGACGAGGACGACGAGGACGGCGCGACTCAGCGACGGAAGCATCTAAGTCTGATCGACGACGAGCCCGACGAGCGCGTTCCGCTCGAAGGGCGCGATTGCGAGGCGCTCGCCGCTCTCGTCGTCGGCGCTCGATCGCTCACGCGGGAAGATCTCAAGCCGAGCGACGGCGACGACGACGGCGCGGTTCCGCTCTCGAGCTTCCCGGCCGTCGACGACGATCCGGTTCGCGATGGCGAGTGGCTGAAGCTCGATCGCCGCTCGCTGATCGCCGCCGGCGCCAATCCCGCCGATCTCGAGGAAATTATCGACCCGTTCGACGGGCGCGAAGGCGGCGAGGCCGTCGACGAGAGCCGGCTTCCCGAGAAGGCGCCGCCGAACGTCTGCGAGGTTCGCGGCGACGCCGGCTCGTCGTGCTACGCCGCCGGCGTCTTCCGCCTGAAGTGGGGATGTGTGATCTGCGATCACTGTCTCGAGGAGATCGGACAGCTCGATCGCGGCGAGCGATCCGACATCCGTCGCGAGATCCCGAGCTCGCCACGGCCGCCGCCGCTCTCGGCCGGAACGAGCGAGTCGTTCCCGTCGGGCGGAAAACCGCCGAGCTACGAAGGCAAGGTTCGCGGGAAGATGCGCGAGGCCGTCGACGAGGCCGTCGCCGAGGCCGTTCGGTTCTCGGCGAACGTCGCCGTCGTCGGCGCCTTGAACGAGGCGCCCGAGCTCGACGGGCTGACGCCCGAGAAGAAGCTCGAGCTCGCGGCGAAAGTCTTCGAGAGCTCAGGCTTCCCGGCCGGTCTACTTCGAGAGCGGCCCGAGCTGATCCCGGCGCCGACGTTCGTCATCCGCGACGCGGACGCGCTCTCGTCGCTTCAGCAGCTTCTCGGCTCGCCGCTCACGCTCGAGGCGATGAAGTCTGACGTCGCCGAGCTCGCGATTCTCTTCCGTCTCGCTCGACGAGAGACGGGCTTTCTCTGCGACGCGAGCGGCGCCGCCGTCGAGCTCGTCATACTGCGATCGCCCGACTCGCTTCTCCGACAGAAGATCTCGGAGCTCGCCCGAGCTCGCGGGAAGGGCGGCTTCGCCGACGCGCTGTCGTGGTTCGACGACGTCGAGTCGATCGCGTTCGATCTCTTCAACGAAGCAACAGAGGAACAAGCCGATGCATAGTCCGACAATTGCTCAGGCGCTCGCCTTCATCGACGCTATCACGAAGTCGAGCGGCTCGGTTCACTTCGACGCCGTGCTCGGCAAAGGCGCGACGATCACGTCGAAGGACATCGAGAGCACCGATCCCGACTCGCTCGATCGCGTCGAGATCTTCCTCGAACACATCGAAGACTGCGCTCGCGTGATCCGCTTGCACATCAAAGGGCGGCCCCGTCAGACGAAGCTCGTCATCACCGACGACAAAGACGGCGGCGTCGAGCTCACTGTGAAGGGCGCCGGCGAAAAGACGGACGTCGCGAAGGATCTCAAGTCGGCGAGCGAGTCGATCAAGAAACGGCTTCAAGGGAAGGGCTCGGCGAAGGCGACGCCGAAGAAGGCGCCGAAGAAGGGGGCGCCGAAGGCGACGAAGAAGGCGGCGAAGAAGGCGGCGATCGTCAAGTGACGGGCTCGATCATCTGCGATCGATGCGGCGACGTGATCCCGAGACGCTCGGTCGGTCACAAGCGATGCGAGACGTGCTCGGAAGCGATCCGAATCGAGCGCTATCGCGAGCGCTATCCCGCCGAGCGTCGATATGGCGCGACGTTCTCTTGCGTCGACTGCGACGCCGCCGTCGAGCGCGTCGCGTCCGGTCACAAGCGATGCCGGGCTTGCGCTCGGAAGATCGGGAACGAGCGCCGGCGCGATCACGGCCGCCGGCGAACGGCGTCGAGGCGAGCGGCGATCCCTTGCGTCGACTGCGGCGAGCGCGGCGGGCTTCTCCCGAGCCCGAGCACGAGATGCAAGGCTTGCGCCGAAGCTCATCTCGAGCGGAAGCGCGAAGGCTACCGAAGGAAGGCGAGAGCGATGCGGAACGACGACGGGCTCGTCGCCCGTGGTCCGGCCGCTCTCGATCGAGTTCTCTTAGTTATGCGAAAGGAAGAGCGATGCGACTGAACCGAGACAACTTCAGAGCGACTTTCGAGCGTGCGATCTCGCGAGGCGAGAAGGCGCTCGCGAACGTGCTCGAGTGCTATCAATGGGCGAGCGAGAACGCCGACGCCGTTCGCGGCTCGTGGTCGGGCTTCACGCTCGACGGGCTTCGCGAGGAGATCCATCGCGTCTTCGGGATCGAGCCCGAGTCGGCGGCGTCTCTCATCGAGCTTTACGGCGGCGGCGACGGGGCGAAGGGATGGGATCGCGTGAAGCGGCTCGGCGCCGCCGAAGCGTATCGCCATCAATCGGTACTCTCGCGGCCGCGCTTTCGCCGAGTGCTCTCGAAGATCGACAGTCTCTCGCGACGAGAGTTCAGGAAGGCGATCGACGCCGAGCGCGACGTCGCCGCCGAGGAGCAGAAGCGGAAGCGAGAGCGGCGATCGAAGGCCGGGCGCGATCTTCGATCCGGCGGCGACGGCGACGTCTCCCAGGGCGAAGCCGAGCTCGAGCTCGAGCAAGCGAAGGCGCGGATCACTGAGCTCGAGCGCGAGAACGAAGAGCTGAGGGCGCGTCTCGCGAAGTTCCGCGAGCTCGCCGAGGACTGATGCTGATGGCTCGCGAGAGAATTCACGCCGCCCGATACGCCGTCGACGGGAAGCCGGATCACTTCCGCTTCCCCTTCGACGTCAAGCCCGAGTCGCTCAACCGAACGAGCGGCCGGCATTGGGGGACGAAGCATAAGACGGCGAAAGACTGGCGGCTCGAGATCCGCTCGATCTGCGGGCTTCCGCCGTCGGATCTCTGTCGCGAGCAAGTCGTGAACGGGCGGCCGATACTGTCGATCGACTCAGTCGTGAAGCTCACGATCACGATGAAGTCGGCGAGGAGGACAGGACGTCGCCGAGCTCGCGATCGCGTGAACCGATACGCGAGCGTGAAGCCCGTCGAAGATGCGCTCGTTCACTGGGGATGGATGTGGGACGACGACGATGTCGATCACGGCGGCTTCTGCGAGCTCGAGGTTCTCGAGGTCGCCGAGCTCGACGTCGCGATGGTGATAGAGCTCGAAGTGGTTCGAGGTTCGCGGGGCGCCGAGGGCGGCGTCTCGCGTGGTGGTGGCAGACCCTTAGAAGGGGAAGCCGAAGAGAAGCGGGAAGCGTCGGCCGGTCGCTCACGGGCCGGTCGGCGCGGATCGTTCAGAAGGGGAAGGCGATAGAGCGATGCGGTATTGGCAAGGCTTCAGAGGGCCGCCGATCTACTTACACGGTCGGCGCCGAAAGAAAAGGGAACCGATGACACCACAGAAGAAGCGCGGCGAGCACGGCGTCGAGGTGACAGGCGAGCTCGAGGTCGTGACGGCTTGCGAAGCGTCCGTCGAGGTCGGCGGCCGGTCGTTCTTCGCTCAGCTCGAGGAGCTCGCGAAGCTCGCTGGGCGGACTGTCGAGACGATCGGGAAGGTCCGGATCACCGTCGAGTCGTTCGAGCCGCCGATGATCGAGTGGCGAAGCGTCGTCATCGTCGCGCTCGGGAAGGCCGTATACGACAACCGAGAAGGGCTGAAGAAGGTCGGCTTCCGTTGGAACCCGCAAGCGCCGAGCCCGTTCGACGCTCGCAAGGATGGACGCTGGGAGAAGGGCGGGACGCCCGACGGCGTCGAGGCGAGCATCAAGGCGCTGAAGTTCCGCTTCCCGAATCTCGGCTTCGAAGCGAAGGAAGGGACGGACGGAAGATGAACACGAATAGACTTCACGCGCTCGCGATTGCGGCGCAGATGGACGACGCTCGACGCGGCGAGGTCGGCCTTATCTGGGATCGAAGGGACTCAAAGATTCTCGACGCGCTCTTTCTCGAGCTCGAGGCGCTCGATCTGAAGCCGGCCGGCGGCGCCGATCCCGGCGGCTGCTATGCCGAGCTGACGAGAGTCATCCCGCGAGCAGCTCACGAGCTGATGCAAGTCGGACCCGTCGTCGCCAAAGGACGAAGCGACGATCAGGACCCATCGAACCTTTACCCGTTCGGCCGCGCTCTCATCCGGGCTTGTCTCGAACACTGCGAGGCGGCCGACACTCTGACCCTTCCCGAGATCAGCGATCGCTGTCGCGGCTCGAGCGTCCGGCTCGCGTCGACGCTTTGGAATCAGCTCGGGAGCGCCGGCGACGACGGAACGTCGATCTTCAAGATCCGCTATCGGACGATCGCGCTTCCGAACGGGCCGACGGACTACCGCGATCGCTGTCTCGAGAACTTCGCGCAAGTGATCGAAGGCGGGCGGATGGCCGGCGTGCTCGAAGGGATGCGGCTGATGCTCGAGGCGATCGCCGGCGCCTTCGACGACGCCGCGAACGATCCGGATCGAAAGGAAGTCGACTCGCTGATCGACGTTCTCGATATGTTCGAAGCGGCTCTCGTCACGAAGGGCGGCGCCGATGGTGAAGCGTAAGAAGGCGCCGCCGAAGACGGCGACAGAGAAGGCCGACGGGACTGAACGATGGAAGGCCGAGATGTCAGAGTGGCAAACGCCGCGACTGATTCTCGATCCCGTCGACGCCTACTTCGAAGGGAAGATCGGGCTCGACCCGTGCTCGTGTGACGGCAACCCGACGCGAGCTCGGCGCTTCTTCACGCCGTCGGATGACGGGCTCTCGAGAGCGTGGTCTCGCGGCGGCGATCGCGCCTTCCGTCGCGAGCTCGTCTTCGTCAATCCGCCATATAACGATCTGTGGCGATGGGTCGCGAAGGCGCTCGCCGAAGCTCTGCTCGGACACGAAGTCATCCTTCTTCTGAGTTGTACGGCGCGACAGTCAGACCCGCGATGGGCGGCGATCCGGCGCTGTCCTTCGCTCGAGACTCAGCTCGAGCTCGAAGGGCGCGTCGCCTTCATCAACCCGGCGACGGGCGAGCCCGTGAAGGGAAACAACCATCCGAGCGCGCTCTTCTTCTTCGGCGCCGAGTCGGTCGAGCGCGTCGTCGATCACTTCGGCCATCTCGGGCCGGTTTGGCCCTACTGGCAGAAGCCGCCGATTCCGGGAACGCGGCCGCGCTTTCTTCCGGGCGGCTGGCGACGGCTCGAGATCGGGAACGGAGCGAGCGATGGCTGAGCGCGGATGGTGTTGGGAGGCGGCGAACCGGATGCTCATCGTCGAGCCGAGAGAAGGCGGCGTCGCCATCATGCTTCGGCCGGCGCGTCCCGATCTCGCTGTCGAGCTCGACGGCGAGGGCATCGGCGAGGGGCCGCCATTGTGCGGCGTCGAGCTCGCTCGCTTCGTCGGAAGACACCGACGCGGCGACGTGACAGACGCTCTCGAGGATCTCGCGAGGACGCTCGCGGCTTGTCTCGCCGAGGCTCAAGACGCCGCGCTCGAAGGCGGCGCATAGATAGAGAAAACCCCGGCGCCGCTCGTCTTCCTTGCGTCACATCGAAGACGGAAGCTCACGGCGTCGGGGAATTCCTTTGTCACTCTGACGGCTCGAACCGTAGTATCGCGCCCGACGCAAGGAAGGCGATAGAGCGCGGCCCCTACCAATACCGGAGGTTCCCGATGCTACGCTGTTCTCGCCTTCTCATCCTTCCGCTTCTCGCCGCGCCGCTCGTTCTGTCGGGCTGTCAGGGTCTCAACGGGCTCACGAAGGAAGACGGCCGGGCGATCCTCGGCTCGGTCGGCGTCGTCGCCGAGCTCGTGAAGGGATTCGATCCCGCGGGCAAGGCCGGGAAGATCGCCGAGCTCGTCTCGAGAGCGGCGACGCTCGCGCTCGAAGCTCAGCTCGTCGAGAAGTTCGACGCGATGTCGAAGGCGCTCGAGGAAGACAGCGACGACGCTCGAGCGAAGATGGAAGCGTTCATCACGGCGTCGACGGCCGCCGGCGCCGAGGCGACGGCCGAGATCCTCGAGAAGCGACGCGAGCCCGGCGAGGACGCGAGCGCGCTCGAGTCGTTCTTGACGGACTCAGGAAAGACGGCGACGGGCGGCGGCGTGATCGGGCTTATCGCTTGGCTCGCTATGCGGAAGCGACTCTCGCCGAAGAACGGCGGCGTCGGCGGCTCAGGGATTCCGCCGAACCCGGCCGGCGGTCTCGCGGGACTCCCGCCCGGCGCGACGATCACCGTTCCGGACGCGCCGACTACATAACGACGGCCGCGCTCGAGCTCGCCCAGGGCGACGGCGAGCTCGAGCGCGATCTCGACCACAAAGGACGAAGCGATGGCGACACGAATCGATAAGGTCGAGACGGCGATCCGGCGCGAGCGGACGGCCGGAACGACGGGATGGGGAAGCTCGGACGCGGCCGCGCTTCAGACGCTCTTTCACGCCGACGTCGGCGGCGCCGCTCACGAAGACACGCTTCAGATGTCGAGCGTTCTTCGACGATTCGGCAACGGTCCTACGCTCAGCTTGATGCGGAAAGAGGTCGACTCGCCCGGCGCGTCCGACGACGTGACGTCCGCTTGTGTGTTCTTTCTCGGGCAGCTCGGCGGCTTCGACACTGAAGCGAATACTCACGGCGGCCCGATCGGCGCGATGCTGACGACGCTCAACACGGCAGACCCGAAGATCGTCGCCGACGCTTTGCTCGCGAACTTGCGGCCGACGCGATCGCGGCGCTTCTGCGAGGCGGAAGGGATCGTCTTCCCCGTGAAACCCGGCGAGATCACAAACGCTCTCGACCGCATCAAAGGACGCTAATCGATGGCTGGCGAAGTTAGAGTTCTCGAACCGGGCACCGTCATCGTATGGGGCGCGACAGGGCGAACGAGCCCGGCGCCCGACGAGCTCTTCACCATCACGAACTTGGCGATCGACGGAACTCGCGTCGGCGCTCAGGCCGATCTCGGCGTTCTCACGGCCGGGCGCGGCTTCCTTTTTCGATGGTGGCTTGAGTTCAAGCCGTCGGCGACAGTCGAGCTCGATGAGAGTTTCGAGCTTTACGGCGCGACGGGCGACTCGGAGCTCGCGACGAGAGTCGAAGGCGACGTCGGTCAGGCCGATGCGGCGATCCCGGACGGCGCCGGTCAAGCTCAGCTCACGACGCCGATCGATACGATCACCGGTCGCGGCAACGCATCGAAGCTCGTGAAGACGGGCGAGATCGTCATCACGGAACGCTACTTCTCGCCCGTCTTCGTCGGCGGCGCGTCGGCGCTGAGCTCGACGGACAACGACCATCTCTTCAAGCTGAAGCTTCTCGAGATCGTCAAGCTCGCATGACGCTACTCTATTCCCCGACACGAAGGACCGAAGGACAGATCGCGAAGCCGCGCCGATGGGACTGGCGCGCTCGAGATGTCCGTCGAGACTTTCGCGGCGAAGCTCAGTCGATGCACGCTTGCATCCCGTTTTGGGAAGACGCCGGCGAGCCGTTCGACATCGTATCGCGTCTCAAGTGCTCGTGGTCGGGGACTCACTTTCAAGAGCATAGCTGGCAGAACGCGAGCGGCTCGCATGATCGCCGCCGTCGGTTCGGTCCGAGGATGTCGAGCGACAACAGCTCGAGCACGTCGACGCTTCTCTTCCCGCGTCCGATGCCGATCACGACGGCTCACGGTTACACGTTTCAAATCGTCTTCACGCCGAATCAGACGACGACGCCGAATTACGTCTTCGGCGGCGACGGCGCCGGCAACCGTCAGATGTGTTGGTTCTTCGGCTCGGTCGTCTACCACCGGCCCGGCTCGGCGTTCGACGCTCACGGCCCCGTCGGCGGCTTCGCCGAGGGCGAGACGTACAATCTCATCTTTACGAACGCGGCGACGTACGGCGCTGGCTGGCAAGGCCGGCTCTTCGTGAACGGCGATCACATCGCGAGCTACGCCGCGTCGACGCCCGACGCTTGGCCTGATGGCGGGATCTCGCGGCTTCACGGCTTCGGCTCGAACTATCCCTTTTACGGCGGGATGCACTTCATCGCGTTCCACAAGTACCCGCTGAGCAATCAGCGAGCGCGGCGCCGCTCGATGCTGAACGGCTGGCAAGGTCTGTTAGAGCCGGCTCGAGACTACTTTCGCGGCGTGCAGTTCGCCGCCGGCGCCGGCGGATGGTTCGAGAAGAAGACCTTCAACGAGTGGCACGTCGCGACGCAGAACATCCAAGAGAAGAGCGGCATCGCCTTCGACGATCGGTCGGGCGAGCGCTACTTCTACACTCACAACAACGCCGGGCAAGCGACGATTCAGCGACTCGATCTCGAAGGCGCGAACGTCGGCGCGAGCTTCACGCTTCCCGCCGCTCTCGGCTCGAACGACATCGAATCGATCGACTTTCTCGGCGAAGACGGCTTCGACTACGACGACGGATCAGGGACTCGAACTTTCCGATGGGCCTTTCTCGAGGAAGGCGAGGGAGCGGCGCCGAACGATCATCCGCGCATCTACTTGCTCGAGGACATGGATTCGACGACGACGTCGCTCGACGGCGCCGACTTCGCGACGCTCGAGCTCGACGACATCACGACGGAAGCGAGCTACGGCGCGGAAGGGCTCGCGCACCGTCGCGGGACGAACGAGTTTTACATCGTCGTTCAGAAGGTCGACTCGGAAGGCGCTCTCTGGAAGGTCGAGGTTCACGATTCGCCGACGGCGCCGACTCAGACGAAGATCGTCGACACGGACACATATTCGACGGCCGGTCTGATCTCCTCGGCAGCGTTCGCCGGCGATCTCGCGATCGGTCAGAGCTGGATGGGCTCGAGCGCCGACTCGCTCTTCATTCTCTTCAACGATGGGCAGAACTCAGCGAGCGGCGACACGGGTCGAAAGATTCTCGAAGTCGATCTCGCTGGCGGCTTCATCTCGACGTTCACGCACTCGATCGAGTGGCAGTGTGAAGGGCTTTGCTTCACGGACGCGATCGGCGGCGACGAAGATGACGGCGTCGACTTCGTGCTCGTTCAGGAGCAGCAGAGAGGCGCGTCGACGAACTTCGCGCCGAGCTTTTGGCGTTTCTCGACGCGCTCGACGACGGTTCTTCCCTGGCTCTCGACGGGTCACAAGTCGGATGACGACACCGATCAATATGCAGCGTCGCTGGCGTTTCACGATCTCGCGGACGACGAAACGGGATGGGATGCGTTCACCGGACCCGGCGGCGACGCGACCATCACGAACATGCGCGACACGTATCACGAAGCGTTTGGCTCCAGCTTCAATACGGCGCTCGATCCGACGGGCCGCAGAACGGTTTACGTCCGTTACTACTTCGAAGTGACGGCCGCTCAGCTCGCAGCGTGCGACGACATCCGTCTCGCGTACATCGTCGACGCCGGCGCCGACGTCTATCTGAACGGGACGAACGTACTCGAGTACAACTGTCCAGCGACGAAGAACCACGCCGGGCGAGCGCCGGCGGCGATCGGCGGCCAGGAAGAAGGAAACAAGCATCAGAGCATCGTCGCGAAGACGGCGCTCGTCGCCGGGACGAACCGACTCGACATCGGCGGCTTCAACGAAGGCGGCGCCGACGTCTGTCAAGAGTGGCGCGTCGATCTGAGAAGCGACGAGCCGTCCGCTGGCGCCGTCGAGATCACGCTCGGCGCGAACGTCGCCGCTCAGGCGTCGGCCGCTCTCACGCCGTCGAAGCGGATCGAGGTAGGCGCGAACGTCGCGCCGCAAGGTTCCGCCGCGCTGATCGTCTCGCGTCTGCTCGAGCTCGGCGCGAACGTCGCGCCGCAAGCGTCGACCGTTCTCAGCGTCTCGCGTCTGCTCGAGCTCGGC
>Ga0255048_10000356_pt1 | contig 36011 bp, 49 predicted proteins | sample JV7_2_2_MG_FD_183619 | JGI IMG/M metagenome (GOLD analysis project Ga0255048, IMG submission 183619) | Seawater microbial communities from Jervis Inlet, British Columbia, Canada - JV7_2_2 | ecosystem: Environmental > Aquatic > Marine > Inlet | place: Canada: British Columbia | collected 2016-10-06
CTGAACACAAACAAGCGCTATCCGTACGGGTGTTTCCTGTAAGCCAGACGAAGTTCCAGACAATCTCCAGACAATCTCCTGTAACTAGAACGGGTGTTTCTTTACGTCTCTAACTGTCTTAGGTGTTCTTTAAGAATCCAACACCACACGAGGAGCACCTCTTCTTCTCGTTACCTCGGAGCACACACAAGTGTTACGGACGCGAAACCCCTCGAACAGCACGACCCCTAAGCCCCAACGTTTCGCAGACGAAGAACGGCATGATACCATCTAAACATGTCAACGACACAACCAACCAAAATCACGAGAATCGCCGGAGCCCTCACCGTAACCACGCTCCTCTTCACCACCATCACCCCATGGCTATACGCTGCATACGACGTCTCGCCCTCATGGTACGCCCCATACGCCATCACCGTAGCGACACTCTGGTTCATAACCCTCAGTGCCGCATCCGCAGCAAGGCAACTACAAGTAGCCCTCGCAGAACAAGCCGCAAGCCAAATCCTAGAACAAGTAGCAGAACAAGTAGCAGCAACAGACCAGACAAACTCGTACCGATGATACTCAACATCAAAGTCACATCCCCAGCCTACACAGACCACAACGACGACGAACAACCCGAATGCGGATTCACGTTCCCCGCACCACAAGAATACATACAACACATACAAGACTTCACCTACCTGATCTTCATGATCGACAACCAATACGCCCACCAAACCACCTGCCCCCGCAAACTATGGAAATGGGAAGCAATCACCAAACTCGAAGAAACACCCCATGAAAAACCTTAAACGACCCCTAAGGGCCAACCAACTAAACATAAACACCCAAACAACAACCCCCCGAACACCACGCACCCTCACAATCCACCACCCACCGACACCACCAAACATCAAACAACTACAAAACCTTGCCGAAGCCGTAAAAGACGGAGAATGGTTACGACACGCAGCAAACAACATCTCGCCAGCCCTACCAGCAGGAATACGACAAGGCCTAAACGCCTACCTCACCAAAATAGCCGACCAAGCAGACATCTACGCCCAAACCCCCAAAACAAACGCCCCCAAACCATAATCCGGGAACACACCCCCCGAATATTAGAGAACCAAAAAAGAAGAGGGGGCGGATACTCGGCGGGAATCGGTCGAAACGCCCAATATAGACCTATAAACATATGTTTGTAGTTCGGTTGACGGCGATTGTGCATACATGACGTCAACCTAGCTACCCGGAATTAAGGGGGTTATCCCCGCCCGAATGGCACCCAAAGCCCTTGATTTGCTCTTAGGGAATACTAGTGGTGTGCTGCACGGAACTCTAGCGTCGTTTCCCTGAGATCCCCTACGGGTTTCTGGTCGACTCTGAGGGGATGAAGGTTCCTCCCAGATCGGTAAGTGGGTGCACCGGGAATATTGTAAGCTCATCCTGTGAGGTGGGATAGGTTTCTCTAGTTGTTGGAATCCTTGACTGTGCTCCTTGTATTAGAAGAACACCTTGACCTTCTTTATGGTGTCTTTGAGATCCGAAACTTCTCGGTTGTCTTACCCGGTTAAGGGTTTGGATCTTGAATGTAAGACTTCGATTTCGGCGTTCTCGTCGGCCTTAATATCCTGAACCTCTCTACAGCGCTTCACCTGTAGCCCCCTCTCGAGACTTCTAAGCTGCCTCGGGTACTTGTCGCACACGAAATTACCGGCGCTCTAACGGCCACACAGGGGCACCTAATGACGGGGGGAAGTTCACCGCCCAGAGCAAGACCCCTCACCAATCCCTCTCCTCAGGTGTGCTAGGCACCTTACTGATCTGCTCCGACACAGTGTATCATGTTTGAAAGAATGAACGGCGAACAACCACGACCGTATGGTATGCTAAACACGTCGAGATAAACGCACTATCTAATGTGCACCTTTACACAAAGGGGGCATGATGAGTACAGCCGAAGGAAGAGTCCTAGAGAACAGGCTACTACCCAAACTACGCTACATCTTCGGTCGGCATGTAGGCCTATCTAAGAAGAACACTGAATCAAACGACTTCACCGCACCCTATCCTATAGAAGCGAAACGTCGTAAGCAATGGTCGCTACAAGCATGGGTGCGTAAGATTCGCATGGTATCAGATGATCACAAATGGGCGATCTTCATCAGCCCCAAGAATCTTCACGAAGACAAAGACCTAGGGCCAGTAATGGTAGTAAGCGAACAGTTTGGCATAGAACTACTGGCAGCGCACCAACAGGCGCAACGTACAAGCGTCACCCACGTCGTTAACTTAGACCGGGATCAACCCTAATACGCTAACCGATTTCGCTCGACTCCCAACCTATAATAAGGTTGTGGCAATAACAGATACTATGATGAAGAGATGCAAACTCTCCTCTTACACCGGCGACACCACTCGCTGTAGATGGTGTGACGAAACGCTCTCCGGTCGCCAGAAGCGTTGGTGTTCAAACTTTTGTAGCGGGCAAGCTCGCACTCACCACTGGTATCCCGACGCACGTAAAGTTGCTATAGCTCGTGATGGGCGCAAGTGTTCCAAGTGTGGTGGTAGCCGTCTTCTTGAAGTCAACCATGTGAAGCCTGCTCTCGGGAGACATTCTCAAGCTTCCTGCATTCATCACCCTAGCAACCTCATGATACTATGCAGGGAACACCACCTGCTAGTTACACAGGCTCAACGCAAACGAGGGATGTTGAAGAAATGAAAGAGACCGACATCCGCAAGCTAGAGGAACTAAACCTCGCCCGACCAAAGACCGCCTGTTGTGCCCCCACCAACATCAAAAAGGCCGATCGAGAGTTAATTGAATTACTCTCCCAATTCAAACGACCTACCTCAAGTTAATCGCACTAACTTAAGTCATGCTTGGTTGATCTACTGTCTAGCGGTTACGCTTCCTAGCCTGCTTCTGGGCTTTACGTTTTTTCTTATGCCGATCTTTAGCTCTCTTTTCTTCGGCGTAGGCTGAAGCTAGGTCTCGCTTAAGTATTTGAGAGCGGCTCAGGCTTTCATTATTCTGCATGATTTCCTTTTCGTTCGGTATACCTACGCTCAGTTGCGCTATTTATTTCCGTATCGGTAGCCTCTATGGCTACAATCCTGTGCTCTCCCTTATAAGGAACTGCTCGGCCTACCGACAGATCCTCGAAGGAGATGCACAACCATTCGCCAGACTCGTAAGGGCCACGCTGAACTTCGGTGACCTCCTTGAGAGTTTTCATAATCTCTTCCCCGAGGTCAAGATCATCAGCAAACGGATTGTTGACGCTCATGATAGCCCGAATAAATGCCTGAGCTAGAAGTTCTTTACCATCCAATTTGCGGGCGTGGTCTGGATCAAAAAGTGGGGCGTTAGGATCAACCATTGAGATAGTGCCCCACGGTTGATTCTAGGGCGTCGAAAGCATGATCGAATAGATCACTGTCGCCATCCTCTTCTGCCGCCACAAGCGCTATCGACGCAGAAACGATCCTCATGGCCCCTTCGAGGTCATATGTGTGCCCCTCAGCACCTTCAAGCTGATCTTGACACATTCTCTTCACGGCATCCAAACGGGCTTTAACATGCTTCCTAAACCGGAGAGCACGATTGCGCCACAGGTTATGACCTGCTTTGATTTCCTCGATCGCCAAATCGGTTCCATGCTGCTCCAGATCTTCAAGCTCGTAGCTGTACTCTTCATCCTTAAGGTCAAGCTGCGCGTTCACCTCATCGATGACGGAAAGAAGACCGTCACGCCAATCAAATACGTTAGCCTTCAGACAGGCATCTTCTTCGGGCGTGGAATCACCACGAACTTCCGACACTGCAATATCGTACAGAGGGTGCTTTATCACATTTACTCCATTAGTTTAGGGTTACCCCCTTATTGTAACAGAGCGTGCTTCGCCTAGAGATTGGCCTTGCGGAAGTTGGATCTAACGGAGTTTAGGGCCTTGCGAGCCGACCATGCTGAATGAATATCACCGTTCGCTGCAATCGCTTTGAGGGTGTCGTGGCAAAGGTCGAAGTTCATTTCGACCTGCTTCACTCTGTGGGTATCGGTGCTTATTTTACGGTTACTCATAATGACCCCTATAAATATGGGGATAAGGGCAGTAGTACGGGTACTACTGACGCCCCTTCATCCCATCCGACGGGAAGTTATTCCCTTCTACTATTCTGCCACAACGCCAGAAAACTAGAAAGGCTACTGGGCTTTACGCCCAGTAGCCGATCCAGCTATACTTCTACCTTTGTCAGGCGAGCTTAGGGCGACGGAAGAACAAGATAGCTCCTCCAATAAGAGCCATCAAAGCTCCTAGCCCGAACAAGAAGCTCTGCAACCCGCCAGTGTAGGCAAGCTCTGTAGCTTTACGCTCAGGAACCCCACACGAAATCCCATCGTTTTCGGGATCAAGGTAATCCACGTAGAACGGGCTTCCCTTCAACTGTGGCGCAATACCCAACGCTGCAAGATCGGTACAGAAGACCTTCTCTACTACAGTCGTCGGAACCGTTGTTGTGATTTCAGGAACCGTCGTCGTTGGTGTCGGAACCGTTGTAGTGGTTTCGGGCACCGTTGTTGATGTAGTTTCTGGAACCGTTGTTGATGTGGTTTCAGGTACTGTCGTTGACGTGGTTTCTGGAACCGTAGTTGACGTAGTGGTTGTCGGCTCAGTTGTCGTGGTAGTTGTAGTTGTGCAAGGATCGGTATTCGCATTCGCCTTGTCAACCGTCTTCCACCCACCATTAGACTTCTGGGCTTGGAGCTTCACGTTGTCGCCACCAAAGGTAGTCTGGAAGTTCTTGTTACCAACCCCGAGGAAACCAAGGTTCTTGATATTGGAACCCTTCTTCACTCGGAAAGTTCCAGCAGTAGAAATCTCTGCCTTCCAACGGTACTTACCTTCGACCTTCTGGCACTTAGGAATAAGTTCGCCATCGCCACGAGGAACCGTAGTAGTAGTTGTTGTCGGCTCAGTCGTAGTGGTAGTTGGCTCAGTCGTTGTGGTTGTTGGCTGAGTCGTTGTGGTTGTTGACGTAGTGGTAGTCGTCGGAGTCACACAGGCAGGGCCATGTGAGAGATTAAACTGACCACCCCAGCCACCATAAATGGTTGCCGTTGCACTCGTCACGTTTGCAACAAGGTTGGCAGTAGTGGCATAGTGCGCCACCTTGCCAGTGAACTTGTCAAGCGGCACGTTGGCAGAGTTACCATTGCTCCACTCAACGAAGATCGAAGCTGGAGCGTTACCTTCAGCATCCACCTGAGTGATAACAAAGTGCCACTCACTATTGTCGATCTCGTGATCGCAAAGTGCCTTAGCTGAAATCTGCTTTGGGGCAACAGTAGTGGAAGTTGTCGTCGGCTTCTCGGTAGTAGTTGTCGTCGTCGACGTAGTTGTTGTCGTTGGGCAAGGAACCTCTACTGACTCAGTTCCGTTCTGATACTCACCAACTACAACGTAGCGGTACTCTCGGTACCACTCCGTCTGAGACTTCTGGTTGCTACTCGTATCGGTGCCTCTACCATGAAAAGCAGGGCCACGATTACGACCATCATCGTTCACGGAGCCAGCACCGGGCCAATCAGCCCAATCGTCATAGTCAGACCAGTTAGACCAGTCACCCCACCGAAACCGCTTGCTAAGTCGCGTTCGAGTGCGAGTCCTTGTGTGGGTTTCCTTTTCGATGACATCCCCATAAGTGGGAACTTCTTCGTAACACGTTTGCGGTGTGTCCCCTTTATGTTTTGCCCCGGCAGGGGAAGCAACGAATCCGCCAAACACAGACAGAACCATCGCTACAACACCTACTATAAGCAGTGATACTGCGCCTCGCTTATTCATTACTTTCTCCTTCAATAGATTGCAACTCATACCATATCACGCATTTCTTCGAAAGAAAACCGAGCCTACATGGGTGAAGGCGGTATAAGTTGCTCTACGGTGACATTAAAGCAATTAGCTTGGAAGTTCCAAGAGGGTCGATCGGGGTCAGGAGTACCCTTCCGATAGAATTTCGCCACCTCAAAGAACTCATCTTTACCTAAATACCCCAACAGGAACGCTTTAGAAAAACATTCCGTCACACGTACAAAGTAGTAGTAGTCACACTTTTGGGTGATGCTAGATTCCGCCACGGTGCAATTCCAATCAAGTTGAGGAACCGCTGCCGTGCGCCTAGTCTTGACATCGGTAGTCAATAGCCCTTCGACCGAGCTGAAATCAAAGTCACGGGCATGACTTCTAATCCACTCACCCTCGTAAGCGTGAGCGAACATCACTTCCCCAAGAGCGTCATAGACGCTAGTACACTCTTCAGCGATACTGTTGTTCAACACTCCAAAACCGTACCATCGTTTAGCAGTTTCAACTTGCTCAGAGGTTACGTCGAGCGTTAACACTAGGAGTACCCTTTCGATAGAATTTCGCCACCTACAGCAGCACACAAATCTCCGTTTACCACTTGGAGTGGTCACCAGATGAAGAAATCTTCCCCTGCAACCTCGTGGCGAAGCTGCTTCCAGCCGGTCAAGTTCCCAAGAATAGGCACTTCGCGCACCGTACCCTCCTTGTGGTTCTGAATGAAAGCAATGTTGCGGTCACTTGGAGTGGCGACATGTTCAAGGGGAGAAGAATGAGGCGGCTGTGCCGTCACAAGCCTCTCATACAACTCAAGATCCTTGTCGATGTTACGCTCCCCGTCGTGTGTGAGATAAGACACACGAGCACAACGGGCCGCAGAAATCTTCTTGCGAGTCTCAGGAGAGAGATCCATCTCATCTTCCTGAATGTAAGGAGTATGCCAGAAACCTTCGGCAACCTGTGTCGGCTCAGAAGCTTCGTAGGCGTCACGCATCATCTCAGCAGCAATCCTAATCTCGGGCTGCGCCAAAGGAGAGCAACGCTGACTAAAGAAGTTGCTATAGTCTGTGGCAGTTACGATCACTGTATGCCACATCCACGGTTCCAGAACACGATTCGTTACCTGCTTGTGAACGCCAAGTTCCTCGGCAAGAAACCGGGCAGTATCAACACAGGTATGATTGGCCTTCACCCAAGAGTAGGCTGCACGGTCAGCATCTTCACCTTCAAGAGGCTCTGCTGCCTGCATGCCGGGTTGATTTGCACCCCACTCGTAAGGCATCGCAGGATTCGTGCTAACTGTCTCCAATTGCTTGCGGGTAGGAATCGCCCTACTGCTAGCGGAGTTGCGACTGAAAACACGGTGAGTGTTGAACTCTGCAAGTACATAGCGGTGGAAGGTGACTTCCATTGTGGTCAACCTAAAGTCGTTGAAGCTGATTGAATCAGCGATCACCTTAGCTGAAGTTGTTTTGCGTTCGCTCACAGGTACTGCCCAGTCGCTATTGGTGCGGCTTTGGTTTCCACGACCTTCTCCATTTGCCCATTCTCCTCATATAGCTCAGCGAGCATCATGCTCCCGTCAGCGTTGCTACCCAACCACTCTGATGCTTCGGCCTGTGAGAGAGCATCGAAGTCGATGTTCGCCATACAGCGACCGGGCCGCTGGAGAGCGGGGTGCATCTGAGAGAGGGGTTCGTTAGTGGTGAGTAGAATTAAGATATCCATACCCTGACCGAGAAGGCCGTCAGCGAGGTTAAGAAGACGGCTAAACCCTTGCCCCGTTGTAGCTGCCGCATCCCTTGTTAAATAGGAGCCTGCATCCTCAACGATGATCAGACGCCATCTGTTCTCACTAGGATCTTCGACAAAATCCCCTGCATCCTCGGAGTACCTTAAGGGGGGCTGGTAATTCATGACTGCGAGCATGTAGTTGGGGTCGCCAAAGAAGTTCTCGGGGTCGACGATGTAGTCATAAGAGCACCAGTCTTTCCACTCCCCAGTAAGCGCCTGAATGGCGTGCGTCTTCCCTCCCCCCGGATTTCCCCTCCAGATAATCAATTTGCCCCCCGAATCAGGAGCGCTTGACTCCATAAGACTTTGTAAGCCCTTTTTCGATTCAGCGGAATAGTTGCGCTCGATAGAATCCCACTCGTGGCTCTCTATGTGGCGAACCTGACTTGACGGTCCTTGTGCAGACCCGCTCCAGAAGCGCATCTTGGTTTTCCCTTCCACCTCGTATTCGGGTTGGGGCGGGATGGCATCTCTGACCCTTTGGGGGAAAGGGTGGTCATCGAGGGATTCCGAGTGAGCCATATACACTTGGATGCTGTGAGAGGAAACGATAACCATAGCGTTACCACCATCCTTCAAATTAAGGATAGTTCCAATCGTCCTGCCGTCAACGGAATGGAAGTGCTCAACATCCTCACCTAGGCTTTCCATACTATTCTGGTTGATGATAACGTCTGGGGTTTCGACCTTATACTTGAACTCGCGATTGAACTTCAAATCCAAAATGGTTTCGTTCCATTTCATCCACAGGGATTCCATCACCCCTGCTTCAGCGGTTCCCATATAGAGGCTCGTTGAGCGTTTAATTACCACGAGATCGACTATATCACCCGAATCTACGAATCGAGGTGTTCTAGGAGCTTTCGAGCTTCTTCGAGTAGCCGGATCTGCGACTCGTGGTCGTCAAGCTCGCTCTGGAGTTTCATTTTCTCGACACGAACCCAAGCATCCATTAGGATACGGATCTGGTTGCTGACAGTGACTTCATGCTTGTCGCACATTTCGCGCCACTCTTCCCGTTTCGCGGGATCTACGCGCAAAGAGAGGATAGGGGTAACACTCACGGCTCCCAGCTCCCTTCTTCTTCGTCATCGTAACTGTCAATGAACTCGGGCGGCTCGACATACTTTTCTTCAAGCTCGAGAAGTTCATCGACTCCCTTCCCACTCTCCCCATCCTCAACAACTTCGGCATCAATAACGACTGCCGTAGAGCCAACGAGATCCCTGAAAGCATCGTCGTCAATAACTCCGGCCTCCTTGAATACCTGAAAGAGGTGTTTCGCCTCCTCTTCTGGTGTGCGCTCACTGTCTTGATCCTCCTTAGAAGAAGATAAGACGGGCATATTGGCAACATTCTGAGTAAGGTTGATTTCTATGCTATTGTCACCGCTCTGGTCGAACCCAAGTAGCTTAGCCCTATGTGTCATCAACTTCAGCACCATATTCGCTGCGTCGATGTTCGGTGGAATCTCTACCTCACCCCCATCAGGGGTATCCATCTTCTTGGTGCGGGTAAGAGGTAAGAAGGATGCGAGCATACCGTCGACCCTCTGGAGGTCAAGCAAGAACTCTTGCCCATGATCAACTGCAAGTTGACGAACAATCCGGTCGGAGGTTCGTTTACAACCACGGTAAGCGGTCTTTTCGCTGACTTGGAGCGCTCTGGCGATCTGTTTGTAGGTAAGCCCTTGCTTACGCATCTCAAACATCGTGGCGTCACGCTCTGTGACTACTGCCTCGGGAAGCCTCAATGGATACCTACCTATTCGCTGTACTTACAGCTTAACAGGTAGCCAAGTATACGTCACTCGGGAAGCGATTCCCGCGACTGCCTCATCTCCTGAAAGTTTGCATCGTTGACTGGGATCACCCAGATCGCAGCAAGCTCATCATCTAGGTCGCTATCACCCGGAATACCCACCCAAGCAATCTCCATTATGCCGTCAACGTCAGCAGTACCGATATTCAGCTCAGGGCCGTACACGCCCAAAAAGCGCGACACCACACAGAAATCCCTACGCCTGTTACAAACAGCCCCACCATCATCAAACGGGCAATCAACGCGCTTAATGGAAATAGTGTCACCATCCCAGTGGATAACAACCTTATGACCATCTTCGATCCAGTCAGCTTCCATCGTTAGAGAACTCCTTGTAAGCGTCACGAAGATCGTTGTCATCTAAGATGATATCAAAATCTTCCAACGTCACGTTGCCCTTGTCGAGTACTTTGCCGGGAAGGGCGGTCTTCCACCACTTCTTAAACTCTTCGGTGTCTTCCTCACCCAACTCCTTGATATGGTTCTTAATGAAGCGCTTCTGATCATAAGAGATCTTCTCTGCTGCTTCCTCACGCTCGATTGCAAGCATGTCTTCGTCGCGTGCGAGATCGAGGGCTACACCAAAAGCCTGTGCTGCTTTCTTGAGAGCGTCGGAGGTTGCACCCTTGAATTCATCACCGAGATCTAGCGGGCCGTTGTTGCCCTTCACCTTCTGACCACCCCAACCAATGCGAGTGGTTTCGACACCATCGATGTTAGCGACAAGAGTGACTTTGGCGATAACCCACTCAGGGTTAAGCTCGTCACGCCATGCTTCGGAAGCAGTGACATTCCACCCGTTCAAGCCGAGTACGTTATTTAAGCGTGCAATAACCTCGGAAACGGGAACGTAAGTGAGGGTAGCGCTACCTTTGTTTAGCTGACGGAGCGCTTCATTCGGAAACGCTCCACTTAGATCAGATGAAATCGTCATCTTCTATTTCCTTTTCAGGTTCTGTTGGTGGGGCAGAAGGAGCAATTCGAAAGCTCACCCTGCCATCTGACTTCTCGCAATACTGGTCTGGGTTGATCTTGTGATCCCGAAGTGAAGTCACCTTCCAGCTCAGGCCGGTACAATCGAATGCCTTCTGTACGAGCTGTGAGGGAGGAACCGTCAACGATCCAGTTTCATCATCGATGACCTCATCGATGATCTTCTCTGCTATCACCGCACGTAACGTTCTGTGATCCCACGTCTTTCGAGTTTGACCTTGCTTCTTCTCTACGGTTACACCGTAGTCGGAAAGCGAAAGGATGTCACCCACCCCCATATGCTTCTCAAGCAGTTTGCCCATGTAGTCTAGAGAATCCACAGAGGAGCGTTTTAGGTTATTCAACACTGCATAGAAGGAAGCGACCTCTTCAGGGTCGCGATCGATTTCCATGGTGTACTCTAGCACGGCTTCCTGTAGCTCGTCTAGTACCTGTGCTGCTTTTTCCATTTTGTCTTCGATACTCATTGTTTCTTCTTCCTACTCCGCTCATAACTTTTCATACAGCTACGACAGTAACGTGCTACGCCATCCTTAGAGGCGGATCGCTTGTGGAACTCTTCTCTCGGATTCCATAGCTTGCACTTACCACACAGCTTGTTCGCATGGAGGAATTCTTCCACTTCGTCGTATAACGATTCTGAGACAACTTCGATATTAGACCATTCCACCCAGATTAGCGACGGGTGCTCACCCAAGCGACAGGCTACTTTATCTGCCTCGTCCACCGTCAGGCCCTCGGCTCGAAAACGATTCACTAAATCTGTGCAAATACCAAGAATGGCTCCCAGCTCTGTAGCTCTGGTTTCACGCATAATTTCTTCAACCGCTTGGAAGGAGAACGTTTGTGCGCTCTGTTCCATTAGCAGGTCTACTGCATCTAGGATTTCAGTTTGACTGAAGTTTTGCAAGCTCATCTGCAAGCCTCCCCACTTTTCTCTTTAAGCCGGATGAAACGCTTCTTTCGTTCGAAAGATCGGCCAGCAACTTCTCTTGCGTAACGCCCACTCTTTCTTCAATGAACTCCCATAAGAGGCCACCAGTCTCGGTGTTGATTTTAAGCTCCTCACACTTTTCTTCCCAGTCATTTTTAAGTGTCATCCGTGGACCTTGTTGCCTCTCTCATCATTCGAAAATTATTGAACGAGCCGCGGCGAACATCCTTCTCGAAATCGGTTAATGGTTGAGCGGGTTTCTTTACCCCAGCTATCTCGGCTTCGCCTACTTCCAAGAGTGTGCCGTCGGCTGACAGTGTTCCATGCCCCCCGCAATTTTCACACCCATCCTTGTTGCATTCAGGGCAAACAATAAGCCCCTTGCCCTCTTTGCGCTTGTCGCAGGAGATGGTGCGGGAATCGTGAGCATACTCTGGAATCCAATGAGTGGCGGTGCCACCCAGCTCCACTAGTTGCACCCCGAGAACGGCAAGGTCGTCAGGTAGGGCCATTCCGCACGATTGGCAGGAAAATCCTGTATCTGAAACTTCAGGGGAATGTAGATAATCAGTCATGATGTCTCCGGTTCCATTGGGTTGTTGGAAACCCACGGGGTTTCCATGTCGTAGCAGTATACACTACTTTCGCCTTCCTTGTAGTAGTTGCACCACTCGGGGAAAGCAAGCCTCAACTTTAAGGGCGGATGAATAGCAGATACCAGCATTGTATCCCCATCCTTCGGGCCACCACTAAAGGCGATCTCCATGTTGGAAGACCTCTTGGCCTTCTTCTTTTTACTTACCATAATCCTTTATCTTAATTTTGGCTACTGGCTCATCGAAATCCCACCAAACGATCCCCTCAATCCCAGCGTGATCATTGGCTTTGCTTCGTTGGAGTAACATCCAATCGTACAATTCGTCGGGATCGATCGGGGTGCGACCGAACACCTTCGGGATATTAATAGAAGAAGCGAGGCTTTCCCTCCAAGGGATTAGGGAAAAGAAGTAGAGTGTGTGGAATTCGAGTTCCAGAGAGTTCCCTTGAATCTTAGGGCCAACCGCTTCAGCGACATGTTCCCCGTTCGGAACCCCAGCGAAATTCGTGTTGTTTGCTGCATCCCACAGCCAGTAGTCAGACGATTTAACGTTAAGGGGAGCCGCTTCACGATACCACGGGTCTATAATGCCGTCATGCTTCTGGTCTTTCGAAGGATTACATCGTGCTTCAAGGCGCACGAGAGTACCAGAGCGTACAGTGACACGCACGTTCGCTCCGTTAAGCTTCTCGGTTGCGAGCCAGTCATTACTGGGTGCTGTCGTTAGATGTGGCGACAGCGTGTCTGTCAAGCGGCCATCGGAGGTTCGCTCGTAGAGGGTGGGCACCTTTATCATGAGTAGATTCCTGCCTCTGGCTTGCCGTGCCTGTTACAGGTAATATGGATTGTGTTCATCCCATGCCTCCGTATCGAATACTGTCCAACTGAACCCAGTTTCATTATGGCAATCTAAACCACGAAATAGTGTTCCATCAGCCTTCTGACTGTAATCAATGTGATAGTGGCCGTGGAACAGAACGGTCGGCCTCACCGCTGCACGCACACTCTCAAGCTGCTCGCGGTTGTGTTCTGCCTCTTCTACCAGCTTGTAGAAGCGCCCCTTTTTCAGGAGGAGAAGTTCAAGAATCGTTGGCACCGTTGGAACGTCGTGAGTCAACATGACATCCACCTTCCCGCCCTTGATGGCCCTCTCGACATCAGCGTCGTCTATTACCTCTTCGTAGAAGAACGATTCCCCTTCTGTACGTTGATCCCTGTCGACCGAGTAGGCCCCGCCTAGAGCGAGGAACGAAACTCCGCCCCACTCCCAACGCGACCCACGTCGCACGTAGGTGAATCCATCACTCGCTCCCTTACCGGGAACGAATACGGGAATAAAGTCTTCGCTGCTATCCAAACACAACTGCTTCAAGGCAGCATGATCTTCATGGTTCCCATCCAGCCATGCCAACTTGATGCCTGTTTCCTCAACGAGAGAGTAGACATGCTTTAGGAAGCGCACCCCATTGTCCGTTCTCGGCCAGTAGCCCATATCCCCCAACACGAAAATCTGACTACACTCCCGATGAGCGGCTACCTTGAAGAGATAGGTGAGGTGACTGCGAAATGCATGAGTATCACCTGCTATCAATAAGCGCATGCGCCTACTATACAGCAGGTATCTTCGGTTTACAACCGCAACCGCTCTTCTTAGAGAGGTAGGTGTTGCTGCCTCTGCTAGCCCTCAGGGAGTGCTGTAATGAGGACGATCCCTGCCCCCTGCCCTTAGTTCGGGGGGTGTTGAACGTGTCATCACGCTGTCTCATGCGAAGCGGTGGGGTAATACCAGCTTCTCCACAGCAGCCTACGAATGTTGCCCAATGTTCTGCGGCGCTAGTAATGGGTTGATCGGAGAAAAAAGTGAAGTAATAGAACGCTATGTGAGTGAACTCTACTGTCGTCTGGATGCCAGTAAGCCCCCCAAACAATATGGAGGCTGGGAAGGTACCAGAGAATACATCGTTTTCGTATTCGGAGAAGGTGTTTTGTTCCGTGTCCTCTCCATCGAGCCACAGAACAGCCGATCCAACGTCGTATGGCACGTAACTCCACCAGATCTGATGCCAGCATCCATCATTTAATACCGTTCCAGATATCCCTATTGGACCACCGAATCCGACGGCTTCCATCGTACAGGTAATAGTGATGTCAGTTTCAGTAAAAGCTGCCTTAATCTCCCAGTATTGATCGTCGCTGGAGATGACCTGTTCTCCGCTTGTTGGGATATCCGGGAACCTAACGTACATTTCTAGATCCCAGTCAAATATGCCGGGGAAATACTGTGGGGCAGTGTCTGTGGATTCTAGGTTAAAATGGTTGATCCCCTCACCCTGACCGTTAATACTAGCGTAAGAAGTACAACCACCGAACGAAGAGCAGACAGTGTTTTGACCGTAGTCCCCGCCTATCTTCCAATTCAATCCCGATGGGACAGACGGGCCATTGCCAGTGTTCTCGAACTCGTCCGTATTGACAACTTCACACATAAGGAACTGGTAGTACGGATTTTTAAGATCCTGAAGGTCACTCAAGGCAGTCATGGGTAATCTCCATAGTAGGCTGGCGTCGGCCTGCTAGCCTGCGAGATCTCCATTGGGTTTGCGATAGCATCGTCGCTAGCGAAATTAAAGCCAGCGTTCGGCCCCGGATACAACCTACCTGAAATAGCGGTTGTCTGTGTCGCCCAAATACCAATCCAGATCCACGGTGGTTCCGACGACCAGAAGTTCCATGATGAAGCGTCGACCATTTTGCCACTCAAAACGGCCCCGGCGTCGCTTTCGCTCCACGGGTGATAGCCACACATCTGGCCGTCAGAACCCCAACCAATGATAAGACCATCATCCTCGGGGTAGTCATTCCACCAGTCGGCTGCCTCAGGGTCACCACCGTTGAGAGAAGCAAGATAATTCGCTGTGATCGGCCTGTCGTAGACGACAATAGAGAAGGGTGTGGCAGGGAGCACCGTGGTGAACTCAGTCTTGACAACTGTGCCGATCTCACCCACAGGGATGCGGATGACGTTCCACAGATTGCCGGGTGTCGCAAAGTAGGGGATGAACCCGGCCTTCGACTCGCAGTCGAATACTACGTTTTCGTCTTGCGCCTGCTTGGCGCTGGAGTATTTGCGAGTAGCCTTCAGTGGCGGATCACCAATCGACCTATCACGATCAAGCATCGCACCCACAGTCGCAGCGTCACGACTCTTGGAGTCTATCGTCAAGTCCACCGTCTGGCCTGAGAAGTTCACATTCACGGCAGAAATGTGGAATAGCACATCTTCCCCACGGTACCCTTTGTACAGGATATTTTCCCCGGCCTGCATGTCAAAGCGCGATCCTTCCTCTGGGTCTATACCCAAAGTCATCGAACCCATGTAGCCGGGGTCGGCGTTTCGTTTCAACTCGTTTTGCGCTGAAATCGTCGCTTCACGCTTACTGGACTTCTCTCCATAGTTGTTGTACGTTTCGATCCTCATGATCGATTTGTCGTAATTCGAATTATTCCCAGATATTGAACCATCAGCGCTATACAGGAACGGCTCCACCCGACGGTCAGTAACCAGAGGGGCTATGTAAGCAGACGCTAGATCACCAGAGTAAGACCCCGGATTAAAGGTAGCGGTCCAAGTTTGAGGGCCAATAATTCCGTCAACTGTGATACCTGCGGCACCCTGAAGGAAACGGCACAAGTTGGCATCGTATTCGTCATAGAGCCCATCCGCTTGGATGGAAAATCCAATCTGTTCCATCCTGCGCTGCCAAGTAATCACGCCCGGAGAGGTGTCATTCATACCCCTCCCTATATAATAGGTCGGCCATAGTGGGGGGTTGTCTTCCTGCCCCGGATAGAAGTTCGGGTATTTAGAGTTGCGCCACTTACAGTTCTTAGAGTCGGTACCTTCACCAAAGAACACATTCGGCTGCACCGTGCGGTCGCGAGTGATCGAATGTTCGACACCATGCGTGCCAACGCTCACGGTCCAATCTACCGTCCAAGTATCCTTAGTTCGGATAACAGGGCGACGACCAGTCAGCTTCGTCATTGTGTACTGTGAAACATTGCCGCCCGCATCTGGTTCAGTCGTGAAACGGGCATCTCCGAGATCGGGCTGGTCTCCATGGAAAGAAGTGAAACCATCTGCCTTAAGAAGGATATAGCCTGCCCCGCCATCACTCATAGACATGTCTCTCCATGCCACTGAAGTGGTTCCCGTGCCAGCAGAATCACCATAGTGGGTTGCTGTACCTTGAGTGTGTACTTTGCCAGAAGTATCTAGGGCGTACAATCCGGTACCAGCAGCGTTAACTTCTAGCGCCACGAACACGTCGTTCTCTATGTTGAAATCGCCAAAGGAGGCAGCGTCGCCAAAGCTCTGAACTTGGCCGCCCCATGACAGCAGCCAGTAACCGTTGCCAGAGGGGGTAGGAACCATGTCAAGGAAGATGTCAGGGAAAACGGTTCCGTTGTCGAACGTACGCGACCCCAGCGGGGTGCCGTCACCATAATGAGTCGCATCACCGAAGCAGCGGACCTGCCCGTAGATGTTCATAATACGGTAGCCACCCATGTTAGTGGTGCCGTGGATGGCGTTCCAGTACTGATTCGAGTTGATTGGAGGTTCGCCATACCATGGATCGAATCCGGGTACATCCGACTTAAAATCTAGACGACGACCGACGTATCCCCCGCGGGAAAGATAGTATCCCTCTTTCCGGCCCTTGTCATACCATACGTCAGTGCAGTAGAGGCCGGGATCGTTGAAAAGGTGGATGAAGATGGCGTTCCACCACGTTGAAGATCCGTGATTGGGCATATATTGACCGAAGGTAGCAAACGTGCCATGATCCCCCATAATCCAGTAGCCATCCTCGGACGTAGCTACAGCGTGCGCTGTCTCATCGTCGAACATGAACGCTGGCGTATATGAATTCGATAGAAGTTCCTGAACCCAGCCGGTAAGCATCTGGTTCCAAGAACCCTGATTCCTTGTAGGGTTGGATGAATAGGTAAGCCAGTTCATCTGCTTCAAGCGAAGACCATAGTACTTGGAACGCAAGTTAACTTCGGCAGCAACAGCGAACCCCGAATCCTGTGGCTGGAATCCAAAGTTGGGAACTTTAGTGAAGAAGTCGATCTGATATAGAGCGCCAACACATTCTATAGAGAGGCCGTTGTCTGACGGACCCAAATCATCTGTACCCGCTCCAACGAACCCTTCCCACAAGGTTTTAACGAAGTTGTTGTCTTCGTCTAGTAGGTTGATGTTGACGTTTTGGAAATCTTGAACAGGCAGGTCTACATAATCCTCGAATGAAGTCACACCGGGGAAAAGCAGAGACAATGTTTTATCAGAAAACGGTTCCTCGGAACTCCACCCCTCGACAATGGTTGGAACACCCCGCCACTTTGTCAAGTCGACGTGATCGCAAAGAACTTGGAGGCGACCCCAGATCTCCACCGTGGTGCTAGTCGCTTCATACGTCATGACGGCTTACCATCCGAATCAATCGTAGGAGTAGGCATGACAGGGCTAACGCGACGAACCATCTCGAACTCTGAAGCGGGATCGTCAGGTGTGGTCGTCACATCCAGATAGGCCGTTACCTCTAAGGTGATTTTTGCTTCCCTGCCGGTGTCTCCAGTAGGCATACTAATGTGAGCTTCAGAGGGAGTAAGAATTGTCTGTGCCGACGCACCGTTGAAGGCAAACGCAGCAGAAGCACCCATCGAAAGCGGGGTGGAGGCGATGCCTTCGCCCGCGAGATACAACCAAGACGCCTTACGTCTTATCGCTCTTTCTTTTCTTATATTTCGGTTGAATGTCGAAGATGGCATTTATAGCCCTACCCGCTATTCAACAAATGTCATATTGACAGTGGCATTACAGGAAGCAGGAGAGTCAATCGTGACCCCTAACCTTCCAGAAACATCCACCGTTGGCTCTTCACCGGGGGCAAATACGATAGCGAAAAGCCCACCGTTTGGGACAATAAACCAAGTATAAAGAATCGTACCCGCTGTAGGTTCCGCAGAAGCGTCTTTGCCTGCCGTAGTCGAGCAAGCTGGCGCAGCGGGATCAAGAGGGGCGGGAGTCACAGCGGAAGTAGTTCCTGCTGTCGTCTGGCGTATGAGAGTAACTGTTGCAGGTGAAGCGGATGCCGCTCCATCGAATGCCACCGAAATGTACCCAACCTTAGCGCGATTGCTCGCATCAGTGGCTACCTGTACTACGGTCTTCTCAGTTGCAGCAACAAGAGCTACGCTGCCAGTGCTTACGTTATATGCGTCTGCCATTTTCGTTCCTTAATCACATGTTATGGCGAATGAACCGGGGCTAAAGTAGGGTATATTCCCTGCAATAGGTGAAACAGTCGCGCTTACCTCTCCCCAGAGTAACATATTGCCCGCTGTGGGATCGTCGTAAACGGCAACGTAATCTACGTTACCCCATGAATCAATAGCCGTTGGGAACGTAATTGTAGCACCGTTCGACTTGATTCCTCCTCCGGCATCAGGCCAATTCGTTGAATTGTTCGTGGCTGCGACCCTCGCATACGCAGTACCGGTGGTAGATACTTCAGTACCGCCCCCACCATCGTCAGGAATAGAGGTAAATAGAGCAATATATACCGTCGCTGGCATGTCCGCACCTGCATCATCTCCTAATGTGGCGTTCAGAATGAGGTTCTCGAAATAAGATGTGGCGGAGCCGATTGGATTGCCTTTCGATAGTAAGTTACTAGTCCTTACTTATTATACACACTGGGTCGCCTCCGAGCGTTCCCAGTATCACCCTTAGCGCAAGATACGTAAGGATAACGCTCCATTCGGGTAGTTTTAGCCCGAATGGAACTGATCATAAATCCACTTGTAGGTTTCCTCAAGGCCGGATCTCAACGGTACGCTCGGCTCCCAACCTAGCCGTTCGTTGATGAATGTGTTGTCACTGTTCCTACCCCTCACACCCTTAGGGGCATCTAGGTCGTAGGAACGCTGAAGCTCCACTCCTGCTATGTCTTCAGCAATGGAAACGAGTTCATTGATTGACACTAACTCTGAGCTTCCAAGGTTGATGGGTTCATTCACTTCGCTGCGAAGGATCGCCTTAGTGCCCTGAATGCAGTCTGTGTGATACATGAAGCTTCTAGTCTGTTCTCCGTCACCCCAAATTTCGATCCGGTGGTTACCAGATTCAACGGCCTCTATGACCTTCCTGCAAATAGCAGCGGGGGCTTTCTCTCGGCCTCCAGTCCATGTCGAGCGTGGTCCGTACACGTTGTGGAATCTAGCAGACCTGCCAACCATGTCGGTTTCTTCGTCGTAATGGAAAGTAGCCCTCTCCGAGAACAGCTTCTCCCAGCCGTAGCCATCTTCTGGCATAGCCGGGTAAGCATCCGATTCTTTCAAAGCCACAACATCTGCTTCAGTCTGTCGATCTTCAGCGTAGGCGCAGGCAGAGGAAGAGTAAAAGAAGCGCTTCACCCCTGACTGGCGAGCTGCTTCCAGCATGTTGACTGAAATGAGTACGTTTAACATGCAATCCAGTTTATGGGTTTCAATGAACCCCATTCCACCCATGTCAGCGGCAAGATTGTACACCTCTTCGAATGGGCCGAAGGTCATGACGTAATCGCAGTTGCCGCGATCCTTTAGGTCTTTTCGATCCAAGTTGCACACGCCGCGAGTCGAGGGGTTCACGGCATCCCACTCTTCGATCGGCTTAATATCTACAGCTACAACATCGAAGCCTTCTGCGACCAAAGAGTCCACAAGGTGGCCGCCAATGAATCCACCGGCACCAGTGACACAGGCTCTCTTGCTTCTCATATTTGCACGCTTTCTATAGTCATGGAAGCCGCCAACCCTAATAGTACATCATTCAAAGAACCCTTTTCGACAGGGGCTCTGTTGTAGTTGCTGTCGTCGCCTTCCGTGTAGAAGTGTTCGTATTCGAAGCCATCAACCACCTCAAGCGTTCCACCGCTCTTCAACCACTCGAGATTGAAAATGAAAGAATCACAGGCGTCAAAGACTCGACGCCAATGTATCTTCTCCCTTTCACCTTCGTCGGTTCCTAGGAAGTTTGGCATCATGAGGTCGGCACGCTCGTTCTGGTACCTTCCGAACACTTCCATGTATTTGGCGCGGTTCACGGTCTGGTTGCCAGTGTTCACGAAGCAGTTGAACATGCCACCCTGCTTGACGGCTTCACCGAAGTTCTCTGCGTGGTAGCTGCCAAGGTATGGCCGGTAGTCGAACTGGGGTTTAGCAAATGAAGGGCAGTACCAAGTCTCGGAGTCGAGGTTGAGCGACAGTACGAGATCAAGGATCTCGCTACTAAAAACGTTATCGGAATCACAGTTCATGACCCAATCACCCGTAGAATGCGCTACGGCTGACAGTTTGTTCCCGAATACCCCTAGGTTCTTTATGTTCCTGAATGTCTTGACCTTGGGTACTCCATCAAGAAGACCCACCAATCCGTCGTAGTCAGTAGAGTGATCGTCGACTACCACGATTTCGTCAATGAGGGGATGCTTGACGGCAGCGTCGATAGAGTCAAGGATAGTAGGCCCACCTCTGCTAGTTTCTTCATACGCTGTCACGGCAAATGAAACAGTCATTAGATATCTTTCCTCATGGCGTAGTAGTTGACATGCTCTAGGTGGCAGTCATGCGTGGCTTCCAAAGTCTGAAGGGCTGCCCTTGTTTCGGAAATTACTTCTTCCCTGTGGCCGCCATGAAGGGCGTGGTTGTGAAGCTCTATGACTATGTAGTCCATAGCTCTGACTAGATCCATGCCCGCTTCATCCGACCATATAGAATTCTCCCCGCCTTCGCAATCCAGCTTCAAAAGGTACTTTCTACCATCCTTTAGGAATGGAGAAATGATCTGAGGTAAGGTCCAAGAGGAAACCTCTGACTCGTCAAATATTCCATCCTCCCCCACTGCTTCCAACACCTCATCCTCGGCGTATCCGAGCCCAGTCGTGAAGTAAACTTCATGGGCTCCATTGAGAGCCCCTCTCTGGTGAAACACTTGCCCGCCTGAACCCAAGGCACCTCTTATGAACGTCATTTTGTCATCGACTTCGGTGAATTTCTTTAAATGAGTGAAGTTCTCGTAGTCTGGTTCGACAGAAACGACAAGAGCATCAGGGAATACAGATCGTGCGTGACGGGTAAAAACCCCTACGTTGGCACCGATATCGAAAATTACATCGGGAGCCCATTCCAAAGTCTTCAGATTGTAGACATCATCTGTGACGACCTCACCGTATAGACCGGCGAACCCACCGTTGAGAGTGTCTTCTAACCTGTCGACGATCATTTTCTCTCTAACCAGTAGCTGGCATCGTTGATGTCTGCTGTAGGTAGAATGTGAATTTCCAGATCCTTCTCTTTCGCGAACTCCCTGACAGCTTTTTCGCAGCCGGGGACCGGGAAGTCGTGGCCCGCCATCATTCCGTTGGCAGTCAACTTAGGCCAGTAGCAATGAAGATCTCGGAGAACGTTCTCGTAGTCGTGTGAGGCGTCGATGAAGGCGAACCCTAAAGTACCGTCTTCAATCTCGTCGCACATCTCATAAGACCACCCACGAAGCAGTTCATACTGGCCTTCGTAACCTGACAAGTTTTGGATGGTTTGCTGCATCTTGCCCTCATGGGTGTCGGCATCCCACGACGTAAGCTCGGCATAGCCACCCGGAGAGGGGTTCCAGTAATCTACCAAGTAGACGAAGGGTACTCCCCAACTCAAAATCTGACGGGAAAACCGCCCCTCTGCCACTCCAACCTCCACCGCAGGAAGGTCAAGGATGCCTTGTTCCTCTAGTAGCTCACCAAGGTTGTCACGAGTTTTCATTTTGTTTCTCCTGTTTCCCAATTGTAGGTGTCTGGATCGAAGTCGTCCATATTGTCTGCCCAAACGTAAGGGCCAAGCTTCTTAAAGCCGCTGAACACGGTGATCCCGTTGCCGATGTTCGATTGGTTGTCGTACTGCCATGCCATGCCGGGAACGAAACAATAGGCGTTAACCTTGTCCCCTAGCTGCATGAAGTTGTGATCGATCCCATCCGAACGATGGCAATTCTCTTCCAGCAACGACACCACTTTAGCAGCTTTAGTACCGTTGACGAAATATGCGTAGGTTCCCCACATGCCATACACCCGCATAATATGCTTATAGCCAGTAGGTTCTGCATCAAGACCCCTGTGGCCCCATGAGGCACACTCAGGGTCTTTGTACCACTCTCCGGGAACGTGGAAGGTTGCCCCAAGATAGAACACATCCCAATCCTCGGGGAGCGCCTGAGAGGCATACCGGATACGGTCCTCTATGTCGGGGGCAAAACAGATATCATCTTCACAAACAGCGACGACAGAATCCTCAGAACAAGTCTTAATGACTTCGATTTGACTTTTGTAGCAACCGATAGCACCGGGAGTTCTGTTTCTAATGCGTTCAACCTGTTCCGGGGGGCCATCCCATTCGGAAGGCAAGAAGGCTTTGAAGCGATTCGCTTCGATACCTACATTGGCAAACTGTCCTTCAGCGTGCTCCCTGCGGTCTGGCCTAGAATCCAGATTGATATACCACCAGTCAAGAGGCTTGCCTTGAAATGCGTTCGTCACCATTTCAGGTACCCCCCAGTTGGGCTAATGCGTTCAAGCGCACAACTTCTTTGTGCGTCGGAAACGGGGACTCCGATAAAGTCAACCAACGTATCCAAAAAATACTCCCTATTTTGGATAGCCCTTTCGTAACTAACCAACAAAGTTGGCAGTTGCGTGTGCTTAACGAAATCCCAGTTGGTGGCATACCTATCCACAACATCGTCAATGAGTCCGTCGATAGGCCTGTCGATCCCGTTCTCTGCATCGAAGCGACGTTCCCCCTGCACAGAGGCAAGCATATCCCTGAACACGAGTATAACCCTAGGATTGCGTAATGCGTAAGTTATTTCCTTCAGGGGGTGGATAGCACCCGGATCTTTCCAACCCCAAACGTCGTGGGTGGAGTTGTTCTCCCCTATCCGTTCAAGTCGTTCTAACGGATAGGGGCTGTGCATTGCCTGATCTTCGAACGTGAACTCTTGCAGATCCGTCTTCGGCCCCATATAAACGCCTAGAGCGTGAACGGCTGCTGCAACCATCGTAGTTCCGCCACGAGGCACGCCTGCAACAACTATCGTCTTGTGTTCTTCGTCGGGAACCTCGGCTATATTCATAGCCATGCAGGGTTCAGGTGTGCCAACGTGCTCGAACTCCATTACAGGATCGCTTTTCTAACGTAGAAGGCGTCGCCCCATCCGAAGGATTCGATAAGATCGGTTTCAACTCGTTCGTAGTCGGTGAGGAAAGCATCAATCTCTTCCAGAAGGGCGCAGTCTTCGTATAAGCGTTGAACATTAACCTCGGTATAGATGTAGTCAAACCCTGTCAGGAGCCCGCCAAGCCCCTTCAGGGCTAGTAGCTCGGCTCCTTGGATGTCGAGGTTGACGAAGTTGACAGTTTCCGGTACCTCATGCTTTGACACCAGATCATAAAGACTTTCAGTGCGACGAGTCTCCGTGTCGACGTAATGGACTTCCGGGTGGGCCGTCTTATGGGTGCCTAGTTCTAGGATTGAAGAACTCTGCCCGTTATTAGCGATATTGAATGAGACTTCCTGCCCGCTGGTGTCACTCACGACAGCCGTGATGACGTGCTGGTTCAGGTCGGCAGACAACGAAGCTGTCAGTTTTTCAGCAATCTCCGTGTTTGCTTCCACCCAGTAGACGGGGATGTCACCGAAGATGCCGTAGGAGGAAAGTTCCTCTGCCTCGTGCGCTCCAACGTGGAGGATTCCCCCCACCTTCATGTCATACTTTTCATTCAACGATTCGATGGTAATCAACATTATACTTTTACCTCTGTCCAATGTTCAGGAATGCCTTCACGCCAAGGCGTCCCAGCTAGGGCTGGTCCCCACCAAACGGAAGGGTAGTAGGCGTGCATGTTCTCGGCAAGATATGCACCCCACCAAGAGAAGGTGGAGTTGGCGATGATATGTTGGTCACAGTTCATCATGGAGAAAAGATCAAGCCAGTCTGTAGGCTCTCCAATTCTGTCGCACACTTCTACAGGGCGCGCTGTTCCTTCGACGAACTCCACGTTTCCCTCGTCGAGCACGGCAGCGTACACCGCATCGTCATGTTCCCACATATTTCGAACGGCTGGGATGTCGTCCGAAAACACGAAGAACTTGGTGTCAGGTGCCAAATCCAGTACCCTCTCCATAGCCCCCTGATAGTAGGTCTTAGACGGAACGGGAAAGCTTTCCGGGTGGTTCAGATAGTCCCCCATTCGGTAATGTACCGAACAGGTGTCGTCTCGTTCGTTCACCTCGGGAAGATACTCGGCCTGACGGACTATCGCCTCAGGTGAGGGCTGGAACATGTTCCAAACGTCATACTCTAGGCCATCCCAGTGGTGAAGCTCCTGATAGTATAAGGTCTTTCCGTCGGCAACCGGCCCTTTAGGGGCTTCAAAGAAGCGGTCGGGTACGCTGAAGAAAGGGCGGTATTCCCAATCGCTCTTAATTGAGAGAGATCCATTGGTTTTTGTGGCTTGCCCGTACTGCCAAGCGATCTGCCAAAGCTGATTGCCTAGTCGTCCGTTTCTTTCCAGCCACTCGTAAGTAAAGGTTGCCATCTTAGAGCTTTCCAGCGAGGATTAAAATCATTATATCAAACCGAACCCGTGTTATGGAACCTGTCGAGAGCCAATCGAACCATCTTCTCTTTGTCTCCGATAGCGGCTTCATACTCGGCATAAAGTTGCCGGTTGTCTGTAATCATGGGCTGGTGCCAAGTGGTTGCAATGGGGGCTGGATGCCAGAGATGTATGGCGTATCCGAAGGGAACTCGTTCGTGTGGGCCGAGTAGGGTGTCGGCTGCAAGTCTGAAAGCGTTGTCTTCGTAACCCCACCCCTCAAACCTTTCGTCGTATCCGCCCATGGCATGAAGGTCATCCTTCTCCATTATTACTTGCCCTGCCCAAGAAGTAATACGATGTTCGTAGGTGATGTCGTCTGGATGTAGAGCGAAGCCGGGGATCTGATCGAGTACAAACAGGGCGCTCTTCTCGTCCGTGTTGTAGTATCCCATCTCCCCATACGGGAGAACCCAAGGGGCTCCCTCTTTCACCATCTTAATTCCACGTTCTATGAATGAAGCGCATGGGACAGTGTCAGCATCAGCGAAAACCAGAAAATCACCCGAGGCAAGCTTCGCCCCATAGTTTCTACTACCACCCCGACAGAAAGACTTCTTCTCGTTGTCAGCTAAGATTAGTTCAGCATCAGGCAGGATCTCCCTATACCGTTGGGTTATCCACTCAAGGATGCGGGTTCTGTAACGATCTCCGGTATCCCTCCACGGGATAACGACAGATATACTCACGCCCTTTCCTCGCTGATCTTTGCTAGATCCTCGGCGTTCTTGCCCTCGCCTGATAGCCTGTACTCCCACAGGCGCTTACGTACGGCCATGAACTTAGCACCGGCATCTAGTAACTTCAACCAAAGTTGCCAGTCCTCATATACACCTTCGAGTGGGAACCCTCCGACGTCGCGGACCATTTGCACTTTGACGCAAGCCGTCACTGGAATAGTGTTGCCAATGCGAAGCATGTCTGGATTGAAGTCAGTGTCGGGGATTCCCAGAAAGTCCCGCTCACACCATGTATACACGAAATCGAAGTCGTCCAAATAGGGCTGTACGGCTTCATTGTACTGGGGGTACAAAATATCGTCATCGTCCAAGAAGAGAACCCACTCCGTGTCGACCTTCTCGATTAACTTATTGCGAGTGGCCGCTGGCCCTTCCCTATCATGGTCAATTTGGACAATATGATCAGCAAACTCAACCGTCTGGTCCTGCACGGAAGCCTTACACTCGGCCAGCTTTTCGACCCTATCGGATAAGGTCGGAGTAATTACGGTTATGGGTTTCATGGAGATTTATCCTATCAACGATATTAAAGATTTAGCCCAAGGGGGAGTCTACTTGGAAGTAAGCCCACTCGACGCTTCATCAAGCCTGCCGGGGAATCATATATACCTGTATGGCGGAAGCAGCTAGCCAGACGTAAACCATCTCCAGCCAGTGGTTAGGGGTAAAGAAAAAGAGGCTCAACGAGGTGACCCCGAAGGCTACCCATATCCCCACGCAAAATTCACAACCAATCAGGTAGGCAGCCCAATATCGGAAACCAGAGTCCCGAAGATCATCATTAGGCATCCTAAGAAGATAAAGTTGTAGATTCTCTCGAAGACGATCAGAAATACTGTCAGTCGAAATGAGTCTCGCAACGCGAGAGGTGACAAGGCCAACGAGTACCGATAATACGACAAGGCTAAGAAGGCCGGTAGAAACGTCCATATCGCATTAGTGTACACTGTACTATCTTCGGATCATCCTTAGCTGTTCCGCATGCTCCACAAAGGCATGACCAGTTACCTCGTTGGATAAACAGAATGGATTCGTGTTGATGGACTTCCATGTACCCTAATATCGTGTTCCTGCGCTCTTGACAGTAGCGGCTGCGCTTGAAGGCATCGCCATATGTTCTGCCTTTATAAGAGTTACATGCGTAACAGGATAAAACGAGATTCGACAGGCCCGAAGTCCCGCCCAAAGCCAGAGGATCATAGTGATCCAATGTCATTTGACGGCTTCGGATGCCTGTCTCAAAGAGCACTTCACAGTAATAGCAGTTAGGTCCATGAATGTCGAGCAGCTTGTTGTAGAGAACCTTACGTCGTCTACTGCTTGGTCTGCTTTGCTTCAGCAAGACTCATCCGCTATTACCATAACTACATTCTAGCTCTTGCTCCATTCTAGGATGGCTGAGCGTAGCTCTTCGGCATACTGTGTATTATTCTTGACGAACTCGATAGCAGCAGGTCTTCCTTGCCCCATCTTCTCTCCATCGCTCGTGGCGTACCAAGCCCCCGACTTGTTCACAACCCCCGATTCGACTCCCAAATCAACGAGAGCCGCTTCATTGATGAAGCCATGACCGTACAGTAAATCTACTTTAGCGGTACGAAATGGAGGGGCAACCTTATTCTTAATTATCTTCACATCAACTTCGTTGCCGCTAGCCAAATCGGTTTCCTTATCCTTGGTCTGGCCTCGACGCCTGATGTCTATGCGGATAGACGAATAGAACTTCATGGCACGTCCACCGGGGGTGACCTCCGGGGAGCCAAACATCACGCCAATCTTTTCACGAATCTGATTCGTAAACACGACGATGGTTTTTGTCTTATTCACATTACTAGTGATCTTGCGGAGAGCCTGTGACATCATGCGTGGATGGAGACCAACGTGACTGTCCCCCATCTCACCTTTCAACTCGGCAAGCGGAGTTAGGGCGGCAACAGAATCAACCACTACGACTGAGAAGCCTCCAGACCCCACAAGCTCGTCAACGATTTCGAGGGCCTGCTCACCATAATCTGGCTGGGAGATAAACATCTCGTCGACATCTACTCCAAGGTTGCGCGCATATTCCGGATCAAGTGCATGCTCGACGTCAACAAACGCTACGGTTCCGCCATCCTTCTGTGCTTGAGCAAGCACATGGAGACAGAAAGTAGACTTGCCAGAAGATTCCGGACCAAACACTTCCACAATCCTACCCTTGGGTAGACCGCCAACCCCGAGCGCCATGTCAATGGCAGCGTTGCCGGTGGAGATTACCTCCACCTTCATTTCGGCCTTGTCTCCCATCTTCATGATAGAAGTTTCACCGTACTTCTTGTGAATCACTTCTACTGCATTGTCGACTTCTTTAGACATAGGCTTCTTTCGTTTGAGTAGGTGTCCACTGTACCAAAAGGAGGCACCATCCCTGAACGTTACTTTGTGACCTTACCCCAGCTACTATCGCCTGTGTGGACGCCATCTTCAAAGTAGAAGGAGGTCCACTGATAGCAGCCATTCTCCTCCCATGTCTGCTCCCACGAATAGGTCGAACGGGTGACAGAGGGTGCCTCGTAGAGATTGATGGTGTACGACCATAAGAGATCAAGTTCTTTCCCTAGGGTGCCCTCAACCTGCTCCAGAGTCATGCCCTCTCGGACCTTCAAATACTCTGACTCAGCAATCCAGTCACATCCCCTCGCAACCCAATCGGGTTCAACGGGAGGGGGTGGCGGTTGGCAAGCCGTCAAACTAATGGCGACTGCCGCTACGGCTGTTGCAAGAACCTTTATCATGTCAACAATCCTACACCATCAATCTACGATTTTCAATCGACTACGTTATCGAGCACCGGATAGCGATAGTCAATGAACCGGGCGTGCTTGGAACAGTTGCATGATCGGCAGAGAGGCTGGACGTTCCAGATCCAGTTTGTACCACCTAAGCTGAGAGGCACGATGTGATCGGGGCCAAGGTTCTCTGTAGTACCACATGCGAGACATTTGCCTCCGTAGAACTCAATCAAGTCTCGTAGCTCGTCAGCGGTGAAAGAACCGGGTGCTCCATCGACAGCAGCTTGACGCTTGTGAACGTAAGCTTTTACGACGCTGGGGTCTTCTTTGTACTTTGCTCGCCTCTTGGCGTTCACCTTGTCGCGATTCTTGCGACGGTACTCACGCTGACGTTCCAGTTCCTTCTCCCTAAACTCGGGATCTTTTTTGAACTTCTTGCGAGCTGCCGCGTTGAGATTCTGTCTAGTTTGAGGTGACGGTTTGTATTTGTATCCACGCCTTTTTCTGCGACGTTTGGTGTCTATGCCATAACAAGGCTTGCAACGGGGCCGGTAGCCTCCGATACCACTGTTCTCATAGAACTCAGAGAATGACTTCTCCACCCCGCATTCTTTGCAAACCTTCACACGGCCCAATATATCACATACATCAGAGTCACGTTATTCGACTACGTTGTCGTACTCAATCTCAATCAGGCAAGTGTCGTTCTCGCAGAATTTGCTGTCCGTAGCATCCTGAGCCTTACCCCCGTCATAGACGGCCTTTAGGTTTACCTTCTTTAGGCCACTACGCATCTCTTTCGCTGTTTCTTCAGTGATCGCTTCGAAAGGAGCCTGAGCGTACCCACCCTCACCCTGTGGAGGAAGGAACGAGATAGTCTTAAACTGTCCAGCCTTAGAGCGTAATAGATGCTTAATCTGATCCCTCTCGTCCTCACGGAACGTAACAGTCACAGAGACAGCGTTATCTGCCCACCAGCGCTGCGTAAAGGCCGCTAGCTCTGCTTTCTCCCACATGGACACTTCGTGGTCTGAGCGCATGTCTAGGCCGGTTACAGGGAAGTCCGCCACCACAGTGGAATCCGGGTCGCCAACATCCGGTTCGATAAAGTAGCCAGCCTTTCGGAGAACAACCACAATCGGATCGCTCTTATGGAACCTCATGCGACGCAAGAAGATACCGGCGTTCGTCGGCCAGTGAATCCCCGGAGTACACCCAGCGAGAAGCGAGGTGCTGCCAGCAGGCTTACTCGTGGTAAGCCTAATAGACGTACGTACACCCAACCATTCGGAATACTGCCTGTCCTTTTCTTTAATGTAATCATACCCACTAGTATCATACTTTTTAAGAACGTTCCAACCATGTTCCTCGGCAAACTGAGCGGTGCCAGTCTTAGAGACACCGATGCGACGGTTACGAACGATAACCTCGTTTGTCTCAGGCCACGGAGTGGGAAGTAGTGTTACAGTCTTTGCATAAAGCATTGCTACCTTGCAAGTAGCAAGAAAGTCGTCCAGATCCTCGGCGTTGTTGATAAACGTTTCCGAAAGGCAACAAAGCTCATGCGATTCTAGAGATATTTCGGCACATGGATTAACGCCCGTTGCCTTTTCGTCAGCAAAATCCGGCACATCACCAAGACGACCGTACTCCCGCACAACATCCATCCACACGATACCCGGTTCACCATTCACCGCAATAGAGTCGATGATGTGATCTAGGTTGGAGTCAACGTCCGCATATACGGAGTTGTTGGAGAGGTGGGACCAACCGTTAGCACCCGTGCGGGCTTTATTCTTCTTAAGGTTCCAGTCCTTCAACGTGACGTAATCATCGTCGTCGGCCTCTCCAAGAGCAAGCTCAGCCGAGCGCCTTGCCCCGCCTGCTACGACTGCCTTGCCTATGAGATTCTGGATGTCCACGATGTCACGAGAAGTGATTAGCTCACCTTCGCGATCATTCAGGAGCTTGGCAACCATCTTGTGGAGGGCCTTCAAAGGGCCGGGGCCGGAAGCCGTTCCGCCAAACGTCTTTAATGGAGCCCCCTCTGGTCGGACCTCGCTGTAGTCGAACTTCACGGGGTGTTGGTTGGGTAGGAAATATCCTTCCAATAATCTGCCAACCGACTCAGCCCAACCCTCTCGGGTGTCAGGGACAACGAAGATTACAGTGTCCCCCTTCGGCTGTTGCAGGGTGATCTTACCGGCCCCACGAGTATCGAATCCTACACCGATTCCCCACATGGACATTTCCATGAGGCGCACAAACGGAAGGGTGGCTTCGTATTTGGAGTGAGAAGTGATCTTCTCGGTAGAAAGCCAGCCGCAATTATATAAGGGGGCAGAGTTCTGGTCTTCGTTGACCATCTTCGTACCCATCGACCACATACCTCGACCGGGTGGAGTCCACTTGAATACAAATAGGCGCTCGTAGGCGTCCTCGGCTGCACGTTGCGCCTTGTGGTCGTTCCAAGGGGTGCGACTCCGATGGCACCAGTCTTTTTGCATAGAGAACATACCCTCGATGCAGCGACGGCATGTTTCGTGCCAACGTTCCTTTGTCCCATCTTCCTTGATTCTGGAGTATTTACTAATGTAGGTAAGCTCTCCTAGAGAAAGACCAGAGTGGATTGGGAATCCCCAGTCAATCTTTTTATCAGCATATTTGGACACGAAGTCATCGGAGAGTTTAAACGAGAGGAAGTTAGCAGACACGGAAACCTTTAGGATCGAAGTTTGGGTAAGTAATAATTATAGCCGAAGAGTTCTTCGGTTTTGGCTAACTCTCCGAGTTAGTATGGTATACTGGAGAGATGCCAGAGACTCAAGAACTATGCGATGCTATCGACATTATAATGGAAGCTAGGTGCACAAAACCTAAGGGCCACTCTGAGGACGAACCCCATCTAGACGGATCGGACACCGGCTGTATGATTAGTTTTCTCGACTCTGGCACCTCAGGGCTAATCGTCGTTGAGCCTAGTTAGTCCGTCGTTAGTTTAGTCCTCGCGAAAGAAAGTTTCGTAATAGAACCGAGCTTGCTCCATGGTGTTACCCACATCGTTGAGGGCGCGGTGTGCTACCTCCGCTCGTGGGGGATGGTAGAGTTCCTTAACTTCGTCGAGCCTACGGGTTAACTCCATGATCGAGCTAATATCTATGTTCCGGTAGGTGAAGAAATCCTCCAACAGCGGCATGTGCTGCTTCAGAAAATCCCGGTCAAAATGAACTGAACTTCCCATGAGGGGTATCGTCTTGCGCTCCACCCCAAATGACCCCAGCCATTCAAGGACATCCTCTTCCACCTTGGCGGGGGTTGAGTGAATCGAACTGGCCTTCTCGGCAAGATCATTCAGTAGGCCGCTCTTTGTGTGCATCTCACCCACGATTACATCCAGCGCCCCCAAATCGAACCTACCCGGCCAAACCAATAATTCCTTACTAGCTATCGCATCGAGTTTAGAGTCACCTAACGTCAATCCGATCTCCAAGATCACATCTTCGGTAGGTTCAAGACCTGTCGTCTCTAGGTCCAAGCAAACGAATTTAACTTCGGGCGCTTTTACCACTTCTCTGCTTTTTTGTCCATAGTGAGGATGGGAGCGTTGAAGATGACACCGTTCTCTGGAGTCGTGACCCAGAATGCCTGACAAGGCTCTTCGTATTCGAAACCCTTCAGGTAGGCGTACTCGTCGTAGCCCTTATTCGCTCCATTCACGATGATGCTCTTATACCAAGTCAATTGATGGAAGTGCCCCATAACGAGCCAGTCGTACCGTTGGCCCGTCTCCATCGAAAGCTTACGCTTGCGGGAATCGCCTCGCACGATTGCGGTGGCGATACCTGCGATGCCTCCACCACCCGTGAACTGATCACCGTGAGTAACTCGGAACGTCGTATCGTAGACATCTACGAGGATGTCAGCGCTCTCAGGAATAGCGAAGGTCACTTCATCCTTGTCCTTGAAGTCGCGCTCGATCAGCTTATAGATCAACCAGTCGTTGTTGTCGCGAACGCGACCCTTAGTTCTAGGCTTAAAGGTGTTTCGTCCGTGGTTGCCCACCACTCCTGTGACGTGTACTTTGCCGTAACGTTTACGCAGCATCTCTATGCCTGCTGAAAGCTGCTCCGACCAGAAGAGAACAGTGTCAGGAAGGTGAGCCTCATTCGACTCAGCTAGGTCATGAAGGGTACCCGTAACCATGTCGCCACCCAGAAAGAGGGTCACTCCGTCGTATTTGAAGCCTGATAGATAATCATCTGTCAGGCGAATACACTTCTCAAAGGTACGTTGTAGACGCTGTTGTGCAATCTCGCGGTTATAGGCGTTCAAGCCTTCGATCTCGTCGGGATTGACTACCTCGTCAAAATGGGAGTCAGAAACCATGAGGCAAGCTGTAGCCGTGCTTTGGCCTTTCTTCTTCTTGGGCTGTAACCAAGTAGGTGAATCCAAACCGGAGTCATTAATGAGCGATAGTTGATCGATCAAGTCCTCTTGGCGCTTGCGCTCGGTCTCCATGCGACCTAGCTGCAATTTCAGCTTAGTCTTCTCGCGCTTAGTAGCCTCGTGTTTGGCTACGGAAACCGAGAGAACCCCTCCCTCTTCCTTCGCAAGCTCTGCCTCTAGATCTTCTTCGAAACTACTCACTTGGAATCCTCATCCTTGGTTGGCTGATATCTATCAGGCACATGGTAAGTACCATTGCGAAAACGCCGGACCTGATCGTAGGAGACTTTCCAGTCATTCTTGTGCAAGATGTTCATGATGACGTTTGAGCTAATTTCCTCATTGGCTAGAGCTTTAAGAACCGCCACTCTATCGTCATCTGACATAGCGTCAAGAATCTGGACCATACGATTAGGCTTACGAGTAGGATTCTCAATCCTATCCGACTGAGCTTCAGTCATTTCGTCGTACAAGTTACTGCTACTCATTTTGCCACCGTCCATGCCTTTGTGCTGCCTCTAGTATAGCTCATAGTACCCCTATAGCCCTTTCGCTATCGTTGCAAATCTCGTTTGTGGCCCTATAAAACCCAACTTGACAGCGCCTTTACCACCCTGCCTATGCTTGGAAACAATCACTTCTACCGTCCCTTGTTCTTCGCTTTCTGGATTGTATTCAGAGTCCCTGTATAGGAACATAACCACGTCCGCATCCTGTTCAAGAGAACCGGATTCACGCAAATCTGAAAGCATCGGGCGTTTGTCTTGTCTACCCTCAAGCGAGCGGCTTAATTGTGAAAGTGCCAACACCGGACAATTTAATTCCATGCCCAGAATCTTCAATCTGCGACTCAACTCAGAAACCTCCTGCTGTCTTGACTCAGCCTTTTCTTGGCCGGTCATCAACTGCAAGTAGTCCACTACAATTAGCCCCAGTTGTCCGTAGTGAGCTTGAATTTTACGCGACCTCGATGCTATTCCTTGGACGGTAATGGTAGCATCCGAATCTACGATTAGTGGAGCACCCTCAATTTCACGAGCCGCATGGTTCAAGCGAACCCAGTCATCGTTAGACAGTTCAAACTGTCCATCACGATAATTCAATGAAGTGCGCGCCCGATAAGAGAATATGCGCTGCATGATCTCTTCCGTCTCCATTTCCAAGTTGTAGTACGCTACAGGTAAACCTTGATCTATGGCTATGTTGGCAGCGATATTCGCAGCGAGGGCAGACTTACCCATTCCGGGCCGTGCCCCCAAGATGACGAGAGCCGACTGCCTCAAGCCAGACAGCATGTTGTCGATGTCAGGGAACCCACACGGGATACCCACAATTCCATCAGGCTGCAACCACGAATCGGACATATTCTCGATCATGTCCCCAAGAGCCGACCCAGCTTCAACCATAGAGGCATTGCCAGCATCTGAAGATAGCTTATAGATAGCGTCTTCAGCATTTGCTATCACACGGTCGGAATCCCCCGAAGTGAACGCTGCTTCGCGAGAGGTGTTACTGATGTCGATCAATGTGCGAAGAGTGGCCTTATTCTTGACGATCTTCATATACGAGGCGATGTTGGAAAGGGCCGGTGCTACCGTCTGGATGTGCACAAGCTCCATTGCTCCGCCCACCTGCTCAAAGGTACCCTCATCCTTTAGGGCATCAGCAACGGTAAGGGTGTCGCAGCCCATACCCTCCGCTACCAGCTCCAACATCTTGGTGAACAGAATCCTATGGCTGGGCTTGTAAAAGTCAGATGCCGAGAGATTGTCCTGAACCGTATATACGGCATCTTCGGACAGAAGCATCGACCCAAGTACAGCCTTCTCTGCCTCTAGGTTCTGAGGGGGAATTCTATCAGACACCCTCCACCTCATCCACGGTACACATGACCTCTTCCATTAGCGCCTCTATACTTCCATCGTTGATGATCCACGCGTCAAAATCGTGTTCGTCTAGGGCTCTTTCACTCGCATGTTCGTTTGCTGGTTGATATCCGGGCCGCACTATACGAACGTTTGCGCCCCCGGCCATATTAACAGCGTTGTACTCGTTCGGGTATCGACAGTCGGTTATCACCCAGTTCTTTTGGGCTGGATCGTCCATGATCTTTCCCATTGTGAGTTCGACCCAGATATTTTCACCTAAGATGTTACGACCAACCTCGGTCCCCATCCGCTGAAGAACGGAACGAACCTCGGGGAAGAGCACCTTTGATTCCTCGTATCCAAATTCCAGTAAGGCTTGTTTGTACCGCAGCCCGCTACTGTCAACAATAGGGTCAAGGGCCATGACGCACTCACGAAGTACGTCAGCGAACGCTATATCCTTGTACCCACGGTCATCCACAAGAAATTGGGCTGCTGTATTTTTCCCACTACGAGCGTATCCACTCAAAGCTATTAACATGCGAGTAATACTACATGACTCTTCTTCACTTCAGGAGGTGCCACCTGCGAGACACTTCTAGACGGTCGGCGTGAATGTTGTAGCGTCGTTCGAACTCGGGCCAGTGTGCTTCAACCACTTCTTTGATGGCGGCTTCCCTTGCTTTGCGTAGGAGGTCGTCCCTTCTCATTGGAGGCGGCTCTACGGGTGGGAGAGCTGCTTTCTCTGGTCTGGCGTTCTTCTGTGACCTGCAAGCCTTACAGGCGCTTCTACTGCCGTCTGGCCTGTTGCGGTCTTTGTGGAAGTCATCTAGAGATTTGACGTTCCCGCAGGAAGAACAGGTCTTTGCTGGCTGCATTAAGCCAGTGTAGCAGGCTGTACGCCCACCATAGAACCTAATTTACGCAGAAATTATTGCAATCGTTACGGTGTCGACTTGATCGTATGAAACATCAGCGTAGCCGTCGGTCCCTTGGAAGCGAGTCTCCACGATAGGGCCTATGTACCTGTCTCCGGCAGGCTCAATCGTCACCTCAAGATCGGGGTCGAATGACGCTGAACCTGTAGGCTCTGGGGTGAGTTGGTCGTCAACAGAGACGACAACAGAACCACTGCCACCGTTCTGGACGTGGAGAAAGACCCTTCGACCCGGTGTTAACTTGTCGCCACCTGACGATGCAGACGAATAAGTGACGTCAAGTCCAGTTTCCGATACGGTTTGGGTAGAGAGAGTTGCCATAAGACCAGTTTAGGGGGTCGGCCACGCTGCGATTCCTGTGGTGGCCCGTCTTGTCGGTTTACCTTTTGTTCAATTGCGTTAATCCACTACGTCACATTTACCTTCAAAACTGAAGAAGGTGGGCCAAGCAATACTGCTCGACCCACCCACTTACTGAGAGTTTACTC
>Ga0255048_10000360_pt1 | contig 35915 bp, 28 predicted proteins | sample JV7_2_2_MG_FD_183619 | JGI IMG/M metagenome (GOLD analysis project Ga0255048, IMG submission 183619) | Seawater microbial communities from Jervis Inlet, British Columbia, Canada - JV7_2_2 | ecosystem: Environmental > Aquatic > Marine > Inlet | place: Canada: British Columbia | collected 2016-10-06
GACGCCGCCGATCCCGACGATCAAGTAGCCGACGACGACTCCAGCGGTGATCCGCCGGCCGATGACAGCGACGGCGACTCGGGCACGGTCGAAGACGACGACGAGTCCGACGGCAGCCCGGTCGTCGAGACGATCGCCCCAGAGGTGAACACCGACCCGGTCTTCGGTGGAACTCTGCGTTATGGCCTCGAGGCCGACAGCAACGGCATCAACCCGGCCGCCTCGAGCCTCGCCGTGTCGGGTCTGATGATGGGCAACGCCGTGTTCGACACTCTCGCGGCGCTGACGCCCGGTGGCGGCTGGGTCCCCTATCTTGCGGAATCGCTCACGCCTAGCGACGACTTCAGATCGTGGACCGTGAAGCTTCGTCCCGACATCACGTTCCACGACGGCACCCCTCTCAATGCCGAGGCGCTCGTCATCAACTTCGAGTCCCAGCGAGCCCACCCGCTGGTCGGGTTGGCAGTCAAGCCATTCTTCCCCGAGGAGGGTGCGACCACGATCGTCGACGACCTCACCGTCACGTATAACATGCTCGATCCCGACGCCCAGTGGCCGAGTGCGTCGCTGGCCGGACAGCTCGGCATGGTCGCATCTCCGACGTGGCTCGAAGCCGCCGCCGCCGACGGCTCGCTCAACCAGGCACCGGTGGGCACTGGCCCATTCATGTTCGACAGCCGCAGTGAAGACTCGGTCACGAGGTTCGTGCGCAACGACACCTGGTGGAACGGTGATGTGTTCCTCGACGCAGTCGAGTTTTTCCCGGTGATCGATCCGAACGCTCTGGTCGACCTGATGTTCGGCGGTGAACTCGACGCCCTCCACACCACGAACCAAGCCTCGATCCTCGACCTGCGCGACGACGAGTCGGTCCAGCGAGTTGAGAGCGACGCATCGGAGGAATCGTTCGCGATGATCAACTCCTCGGTGCCGCCGTTCGACGACATCCGGGCCCGCAGGGCCCTCACCCTCGCAGCGCCCGTCGACCTGTACAACGAGTTGATCGCGCTCGGTGTCAACCGTCCGGCCGATCAGATGTTCATACCGGAGAGCCCGTTCTACAACCCCGACGTCAAACAAGAACACGACGATCCCGACGCCGCGATTGCACTCGTCGCCGAGTATTGCGCCGAGCGCGGCGCCGACGAGAACACTGTCCTGGGCACGCCGACATGCACGGACGGCAAGATCAACATGGAGTTGCAGTGGTCAGGGCCGTCGGTCATTCAGACTCGAATCGCCGACCTACTCGACGAGGGCTGGAAAGTGGCGTTCAACGTAACGTTCAACGAACTCTTGCAGGACGAGCACATCGCACAGACCGCATTCGGTCAGTTCAACGTCAACACTTGGCGTCAGTTCGGCAATGCGAACCCGACCGGTGACAACGTCTGGCTGATGTGTCGCACGATCGGCGGAATCTCGCTGAACTGGCCCCGCTTTTGCGATGAGGAGCGCGACGCCCTGATCCTCGAGACGATGGCGACGCCGGACGACGCAGGACGCGCACCGCTGCTCCAAGAGCTCGTCCAGAAAGTCCACGACGATTACCTGTACATCTTGTTCAACCACACGCTGTGGGAGAACGCTTTCGTCGAGAACGTTCACGGCGTGTGTGCTCGCACGGCTCCAGATGGCACTCTGCTCGAGTGCGCCACCAATGGCCGCTCGTGGTTCAGCTCGGTCTGGATGGACTGACCGCGTGCGAATCGTTGGCTCGTCACGGGACCGGCCCCAGACCAGATGAACTACTGGTTGCAGCGGTTTGGCACCTCGGTGCTGCTGTTGCTCTCCGTCAGCGCTCTCACGTTCGGAGCGATGAACGTGCTCGGAGACCCGTTGTTCAACATCCTCGGCCCAGCGGCGAGGTCCACAGAGGTTCGCGGCACAGCCCAAATCGAGGGATACGCGTACCAGGCCGGCAAAGGCAATTCGACGGTCGGCCTTGTGGTAGTCGACGAGGCCGACGAGTTGGCCCCCGGCCAAGCGCTATTGGTCTCGGTTGACGACGAGCTCCCGATGCGGACCGACACGATTGCTGCCCTCGACTCGGTCACCGTCGAGGGCGGGCTGGTGTCGATCGCGGACTCGGTCACTCCAGGCGATTCGGTTTTCAATGGGCCCGATCCCGAGCAACTGTTCAAGGTCGCGCAAGCCGAGAAGGAGTTCTATCTCGACAAGCCGCTGCCCGAGCGGTATGGGCGCTGGCTCGGCGACTTCGTGACCGGCGATATGGGGCCGCAGTTCAGCAAGACCGGAGAGCCACCTGTCACCGATCTGATCAAGGAGCGCTTGCCGCGTTCGGTGATGCTGCTGGTGATGGCTCAGTCCCTTGCCACGGCGATCGCGATCCCGTGGTCGCTGTGGTCGGCCTCCAAAGCGAACAAGACCGTCGACAAGCTTTCGACCTTCTCGACATTCCTGATCATTGCGCTGCCGAACTTCGCCCTCGGTGTGATCCTGAAGTACGTGTTTGCGATCAAATTGAGCATCTTCCCGCAAACCTTCAACGCCTCTGACCCATTCTTTTCGCGGGTCTGGCAGATGTTTCTGCCGGCGCTCACGATTGCGCTGCCGGCCGCAGCCGTGTACCAGCGACTGCTCCGCACCGATCTGATCACCACCCTTCAGGAAGACTTCATCTTGATGGCGCGAAGCAAGGGTGTGTCGCGTCGCAATGTTCTGTTAAAGCACGCCTTGCGACCGTCGCTGTTCTCATTCGTGACCGTGTTCGGAATCAATACCGGCGCTCTGATCGGCGGCTCGCTGATCGCCGAAACGATCTTTCGTGTCCCAGGCCTCGGCTCGGCCGTCGTCGAGGCGGTCGCCACCGAGGACTTCCCGATCGTGCTGGCGATCGTGATGATCGTCGCCACCGCATTCGTCGCCGTCAACGTCGTCGTCGACGTCGTCTACTCGCTGATCGACCCGCGGGTTCGGCGATGACCGACCCGGCCGGCACCCCCGGCGCGCAGGCCGCAACCGTAGGCGCCGCGGCGCTTGCAGAAGATGCCGCTCCCGAGGCCGAGCCGATCACCCGCAGACTCGGCTGGGCGTTCTGGCTGTGCGTCGGATGGCTGGTGGTGATCGTGATGGCAGCGGTGCTGGCGCCATGGCTGCCGCTCAAGGATCCCGATGCCAACCTCGTCAACCGCGACCTCGGGCGACCGCCCTACTCGCCGTCGAGCGACTTCTGGTTCGGCTCCGATCTGGACGCCCGAGACGTATTCTCTCGCACCATTTTCGGGGCGCGCGTGTCGTTGACCGTCGGTTTCGTTGCGATCGCGTTCGGGATGCTGATCGGGGGCACGCTCGGTATTCTCGCCGGTTACTTCCGCGGCTGGTTGGATCGCATCATCTCGTTCGCCTTCGTCGTTCTGCTGTCGTTCCCTGCACTGGCGCTGGCGATTCTGATCACTTCGCTGATCGACCGTGGACTGCTGACGATTTCGCTCACGCTCGGCTTCTTGGCGATCGCTCCGGTCGGTCGCCTTGCGCGTGCCACCACGATCCAGTACTCCGACCGAGAGTTCGTCGTTGCAGCTCGCAGCCTGGGTGCACGGCACCCACGCATCATCATCCGCGAACTGCTCCCGAACGTTGTGATCCCGATGGGGGCGCTTGCGCTGCTCGGGATGGCCGTGGCGATCGTCGCCGAGGGCGGGCTCGCCTTCCTCGGACTCTCGGTTGAGAAGGAGGAGACCTGGGGCAAGCTGATTCTTCTCGGTGCCGGGTCTCGCGAGCTCGAGAACTCGCCGTGGATCGCCATGGCACCGATCTTGATCCTGTTTCTCACCGTGCTGGCCCTCAACTTCGCCGGTGACAAAGTCCGCGCCTACTTCGACGTCAAGGAGGCAGCGCTGTGAACGTGCACCTCCAAACAGAGCGGCGCGTCAGCGAAGGCACGCTGCTCGAGGTCGAGGATCTCAAGACTCATTTTCGCACCGAGCGCGGCCTCGTTCGGGCCGTCGATGGCGTCACCTTCAGCATCGAGCGCGGCGATGCGCTCGGAATCGTCGGCGAATCGGGTTCCGGCAAGACAGTTCTCAGCCGGACGATCATGGGACTGCTGCCTTCGACTGCCGTGCTCTCCGGCTCGGTCAAGTTCGCCGGACAGGAGACATTGGGACTCGACGCCAAACAGATGCGGCATCTGTGGGGCAGCGAAATGTCGATGGTCTTCCAGAATCCGATGGTTTCGCTGAATCCGCTGATGCGAATCGGTAAGCAGATCATCGAACCGCTTCAGATCCACCTCGGGATGGACAAGTCCGACGCTCGCCAAACGGCCGAGCGGTTGCTGCGCGATGTCCGGATCCCCGAGCCCGAGAAGCGGCTCGGCCAGTTCCCACACGAACTCTCCGGCGGTATGCGCCAACGGGTCATGATCGCGATCGCCCTGGCATGCGGCCCAACGCTGCTGTTCGCCGACGAGCCGACGACCGCACTCGACGTCACGGTGCAGGCCCAGATCCTCGAACTGATCGGCGAACAGCGCAAAGAGCGCAACATGTCGGTCATCCTCGTCACCCACGACCTGGGGGTGGTCGCCGGCCACACCGACGAGATTGCCGTTATGTATGGCGGGCGCCTGGTCGAAAAGGCGTCGACAAGCGAGCTGTTCGCCAACATGAAGATGCCGTACACCAAGTCGTTGATGCGCAGCATCCCCAAACTCGAGGATCCCAGTCACACCCGATTGCTCACGATCCCCGGCCGCCCGCCCGATCTGGTGCACCCGCCCGAGGGCTGCCGCTTTGCACCACGCTGCGCCTACGCACGCGACAAATGTGTTCGCCAAGAGCCTCCGCTCGTGGTCAGCGAGACGTCCAGCGATCACTTCTACGCCTGCTGGTACCCGGTCGGTTCACCTGAATTCGAAGAGCGTGACATCGAGATCATGGCAAAGGTCCACGTCGGGGGCTACGCCTGATGGCGGGCACCGGGAACGCCCACCTACGCGATGGCGACGTCGTGCTGCGTGTCGATGACCTCGTGGTCGAGTTCCCGATGGGGCGCCATGCCACCGTCAGCGCCGTTGCCGGAATCAGCTTCGATGTCCTTCGCGGGGAGACGCTCGGCATCGTCGGCGAGTCGGGCTGTGGCAAATCGACCACCGGCCGGGCAATCATGCAGATCACCGCGCCGACCGCCGGCTCGGTGAACTTCGAGGGCAACGACCTTACCTCGCTCAGCTACCGAGACCTGCGAGAGGCCCGTACGAAGATCCAGATGATCTTTCAGGACCCGATTTCGAGTCTCAATCCGCGCCGCAAGGTCCGCGACAGCGTCAAGGATCCGCTCGACATATGGGGGCGCGGCACTGAAGCGGACCGGATCGGGCTTGTCAACTCGATTCTCGAGCAGGTCGGAATCGACCCCGAGCGAGCTTCTGAAAGCCGCCCCCACCAGTTCTCCGGTGGGCAGTGCCAACGGATCTCGATCGCCCGAGCGCTCGTGCTCGATCCGACCCTGATCATCTGCGACGAGCCCGTCTCGGCACTAGATGTCAGCGTCCAGGCCCAGGTGCTCAACCTGCTCGAGGACCTCAAACAGCAATACGGCTTGACTTTGATCTTCATTGCCCACGACCTGGCGGTGGTCAAGAACATAAGCGACCGGGTGGCGGTGATGTATCTCGGCAAGCTGTGCGAGGTCGCATCCAGCGACGATCTGTACGGCCGGCCTGCTCACCCCTACACGAACGTGCTGGTCGAGTCGATTCCGATCCCTGACCCAGAGCTGGCCGTCGCCGGCACCACGATCACCGGCGAGCCACCCTCCCCCGTGGACCCGCCCTCGGGATGTCGGTTCCACCCGCGTTGCCCCTACGCCGACGGGGTCTGCGGCACGACCGAACCGATTATGCGATCGATCGACGAAGGCCATTTCGTGGCCTGCCACCATCCACTGGTGACGCCCGCATCGATCGATTGATCGGCGACCGATGGCCCCAGCCGAACCACGCCCGACCGCGCCGGATTGGACCGAAGTCGACGCACCACGTTCGCTGCGCCGGACGCTGGGCAAGTATCGGACCGGTCGCGGCGATCCGACGACCCGAATTTCGGACGGCGACTTTCTCCGAGCCACGTACACACCGGATGGTCCCGGCACGCTGCGGCTGACCTGGAACGTCGATCCGGCGCCCGTCGACGAATGCGAGGTGAGGGCTGAGGCGTGGGGCCCAGGCTCGCAATGGCTGTTGGCAGGCGTCGAGGCGATCACCGGACACGCCGACCGGCCCGTGATGTTTCCGGATCCGCATCCTGCCGTAGAGCGAGCCCTTCGCCTGGCGCGGCTTGCCCGGATCGGCGCCTCCGGGGACGCATACCATCAGTTGCTCCCGACGATCATCGCTCAGCGGATCACGGCTGGAGAATCGATCCGCCAGTGGGTACGGCTGTGTCACGAGCTCGGCGAACCTGCGCCCGGCCCGGCGGACGTCACGGTCGGGCTGTTGTTGCCGCCGTCGCCGGCCAGCCTGCACCGGCGTCCGGCGTGGTGGTTCCACCCTCTCGGTATCGAGACCAAGCGCGCCCGACCGTTGGTGGAGGTCGCTCGTCACGCCGACAAGCTGTGGGCGTGGACCCAGGCCGGGCCGGCGGTGTTGGCGGAGAAGCTGGCACTGATCAGTGGAATCGGCCAATGGACGATCGGTTCCGTGCTCGGGCCGGTGTGCGGCGACCCCGATGCCGTGCCGGTCGGTGACTTCCACTTCGCCAACGCCGTCGCTTGGGCGATCGAACGCGAACCACGCGCCACCGACGAACGCATGCTTGAGCTGCTCGAGCCATATCGCGGACAGCGTGGGCGCGTACTGTCGGCGATCGTCACGACCGCAGGCAAAGCGCCGTCGTTCGGCCCGTCCAAACGAATCCTTCCGATCGCCAAGTGGTGATCGGGCCCAAGTGGTGATCGGCCCCAAGTGGTGATCGGCCCCAAGTCGTGATCGGCCCCAAGCACAGCGAGTAGATCGAGAGCGCTCCTAGTAGCGAAGGGCGGCATACCTACCGGCGCCCGGCCGATCACTAGCATCACGGCATCGTGTCCACGCGCTTGCTGAGTATCGACGGACCGTTCGGCGCCTTTGCCGACCGGCTACTCGCGCTCGAACTCCCCGACCTACCCGACGGCCGTCGGATCGAGACGGTCGCGTTCGTCTGCGGACGGTGCGATCGGGTGCCATCGCCGCTCAAGCTCGGCCTCGCAACGCTGACCGTGGCGGTCGGCCTGTCGGCACGGGTATTCGGGACCGACCGCACCACCACATTCCTGCAGTCAACGTCGTTGCCGTTCGTCGGCGAGCTGGCACGGATCGTGCGCTCTCTCGGCTTCACCTTCGTCTGGGAATCGTGGCCTGCGACTTCGCCGACCGGCGCCGCCACGTCAGCGGAAAGTCGCTCATGATCGAGTTGACCGAGCCTAGAGCGCACCACGATTGCCAGGTGCTGGTGATCGGGTCGGGCGCAGGGGGCGCGACCACCGCCGCGGTGCTCGCCGAAGCCGGGATCGACGTGTTGATCGTCGAGGAGGGCGCCTGGGTCGAGCAGGAATCGGTCGTGCCGTTCTCGCTCGAGCAGATGGACCTCCAGTACCGGTCGGGTGGAGTGACCGTCGCCCTCGGACGCCCCTCGATCGCCTACACCGAAGGACGTTGCGCAGGCGGCGGAACCGAAATCAACAGCGGCCTTTATCGGCGCCCGTCGGAGGCGACCCTCGAGCGCTGGCGCACGAACTACGCGATCGACGACTTTGGCGACGACGAGTTCTACGCCGCGTGCGACGAGGTCGAACACGGATTGTCGGTACAGACCGTGCCGGGCCGTCAGACACCCGCCAGCGACCTGCTGCGCCGCGGCGCTGTCGAACTCGGCTGGCAGCACGACGAGATACCGCGCTGGATGACCTATCCCGACGGCGACGATGCCGCCTCGGGGCGGCGCCAAAGCATGACTCGCACCTATCTGCCACGCGCTGTCGATGCCGGTGCCCGGCTGCTGTGTGAGCACCGGGTCGATCGGTTGATCGTCGATCGTCACCATGCGTTTCGGGCCGAGCTGACCGGGCCCGATGGTTCACCCGCAACGATCGACTTCGACGACGTGATCGTGTGCGCCGGGGCAATCCAGACCCCAGCCTTACTGCAACGCTCCGGTTTTCGCGGGCTGGTCGGCAAGACTCTCGCAGTCCATCCCACGGTCAAACTGGCGGCCCGATTCGACGAAGTGGTCAACGTCGCCAACGACGTGCCGGTACATCAGGTCACCGAGTTCGCTCCCGCCTTGTCGTTCGGCGGGTCCGCCAGCCAGCCGGGACTCGTGGCGCTGGCACTCACGGACAACTGGGCCGAGATGCGCGACGCCGTCACCGCCTGGCCAGAGATCGCCGTGTACTACGCCGCGATCACCAGCGAGGGGCGCGGCAAGGTGATCTCGATTCCCGGACTGAGCGACCCGCTCGTGACCTACCGCCTCACCCGCCGCGATCGTGATCTGCTCGGGCAGGGCCTCGCTCGGCTGGCGTTGGTGATGCTGGCGGCCGGGGCCCGCGAGGTGTTCCCGTCGTTCAAGGGGGCGCCGACGGTGCGGTCACGATCAGATTTGGCGCGACTTACCGGAAGCTTCGGCGCCAACGCTGCAAGCGTGATGACGGTCCACTTGTGTTCGACCGTCCCGATGGGCTCGGATCGTTCGAAGGCCGCCGCCGACAGCTTCGGCCGGCTGTTCGGAGCGGACAATGTGTTTGTCAACGACGCCTCGCTGCTGCCCGACGCACCAGGGGTCAACCCGCAGGCATCGGTGATGGCCGTGGCGCTGCGCAACGCCCGATACTTCATCGACGAGCACTCGTGAACACTGTTCCTCGTCGATCGGACCACCGGTCGATCACCATGCGATCGACGCCCGACAACACGATTGTCACCGGAGCCGCGGGCTGGCTCGGCACCGCCGTGACGCATGCCCTCGTCGAACCCGGCGGCGAGTGGGAACGCGGCGGCACGATTCGCGCCCTCGTTCGCAGCGGTGTCGAGGCCGATCGACTGGCACGCCTCAGCCCATCGATCGAGCCAGTCGTCGGTGACCTACTCGAGCTCGAGTCGCTCGACCGCCTGTTCGCGGGTCTCGTCGGCGAGATCGACGTGTTGCACATCGCAGGCGTAATTCATCCCGTCAAGTTCGACGACTTCTACGCGTTCAACCTCCACGGCACCAAGGCGATCCTCGCCAAGTCCGGCCAACACGCGGTGCGGCGATTCGTGCACGTGTCGTCGAACAGCCCATTCGGCACCAACTCGGGTCCCGACGACCGGTTCCGAAATGAGGAGCCGTATCACCCCTACTACGGATACGGCGACTCGAAAATGCAGGCCGAGCTGGCCGTCTTCGAGGCGATCGACGCTGGCCTCGAGGCGGTGCTCGTGCGCCCGCCGTGGTTCTACGGCCCACACCAGCCGCCCCGCCAAACGAAGTTCTTCAAGATGGTTCGCACCGGCCGCTTTCCGGTCTTCGCCGGTGGACACCAGTCGAGATCGATGGTGTATGTCGACAACCTGGTGCAAGGCCTGATGCGAGCCGAGTTGACTCCCACCGCTGCCGGGCTCGGTTGGTGGATCGCCGACGAGCGCCCATACTCGATCACCGAGATCGTCGAAACCGTTGGACGCGCCCTCGCCGACGAAGGATTCGAAGTGTCCCCCAATCGACTCCGCGTACCTGACATCGTGGCCCGCGTGGCCGAGTTCACCGACAAGACAATTCAACGCAGTGGTCGCTACCACCAACAGATTCACGTACTCGGAGAAATGAACAAACATATCGCCTGCGACATCAGCGCCGCCCGGCGCGATCTCGGCTACCGACCTCAGGTGGCCCTGTACGAAGGAATGCGCCGCAGCATTCGATGGTGCGTCGACCAGGGTCTCGACCTATGACCACCGGTCTCGTCACCGGCGGCAGCGGGTATTTCGGGTCTCTGTTGGTCGACCGGCTGGTACAGCGCGGGTACGACGTTCGCGTGTTCGACCTGAACGACGCCGCCGACCGGCGCAGCGGTGTCGACTTCGTTGCCGGAGATATCCGCGACGCTGCGGCGGTGGCGGACGCCCTGAACGGCTGCGACGTCGTGTTCAACAATGTCGCTCAGGTGCCGCTGGCGAAGGACCGTGGCCTCTTGCGAAGTGTCAACGTCGACGGCACAAGGGTGTTGCTCGACCAGTGCTTGCGGGCCGGTGTCGGCAAGGTCGTGCATACCTCGTCGAGTGCCGTGTTCGGTGTATCGGTGACGAACCCGGTGCTCACCAGCACCGTGCCCAGGCCACAAGAGGAATACGGGCACGCCAAACTGGCCGCCGAATGGGCGTGCCTCGATGCCGCCCGCGACGGTCTCGACGTCTCGATCGTGCGCCCGAGAACGATCCTCGGGCACGGCCGATTGGGGATCTTCGGCATCTTGTTCGACTGGATCGCCGACGGCGCCGACCCGATCGTGCTCGGCGACGGAAGCAACCGCTACCAGTTCGTACACGCCGAGGACCTCGCCGATGCCTGCATCTTGGCGGGCGAGACCGAGCGGCCCGGAGTGTTCAACATCGGCACCGATCGATTCGGCACAATGTTCGAGGCGCTTGACCACCTTTGCGCACACGCTGACACCGGCGCCAGGGTGCGCCGGGTTCCTGCGCGCTTGGCGGCCACCGGGATGCAGATCACCGCCCGCCTGGGACTCACACCATTCGCCCCGTATCACTGGATGATGTATTCGAAGTCGATGTGGTTCGACACCAGCGAAGCCGAACAGCAACTCGGCTGGACACCTGAGTGGTCGACAGATGAGATGTTCGCCCACAGTTACGACTGGTTCGTCGCCCACCGCGCCGAAACCGGTGATCCGGCTGCCAGCGATCACCGCCGTTCGGCCCGCCAGGGCGTGTTGCGAGGCATCAAACACATCACCAGGCTGCTTCCGCTGGCGAAGGGAGGCCCGCATGGATGATCTCCGATCGACCGCGTGGTGGCCGATGCTGCGCCATGCCCTTCCGGTCTATGTGTTGTCGAGGCTGTGCGTATTGGCCGGCGCCGCCGTAGTCGCCGCCGAACTGCGAATCGACAGCAATCTCGCCGACGAACGGTCGCTCGCCGTTGCAGATCCGCACATCGTCGACCCAGCCAACACCGGCACCGCATTTCGACCGATGATCGACGTACTCACCTCGTGGGACGGGCTTTGGTACATCGACATCGTTCGCAATGGCTACCCCAAGAACATCCCGCCCAACGTCACATATCACGTCGACGAGGCCCGCGCTGCCTTCTTTCCGCTGTTCCCGCTGCTCGGTCGTTGGTTCGATCGCATCTGCCCCGGCGGTGACTCGGTGGCGGTCCTGACGATGAACACCATCCTCGGGCTGATCGCCGTCGTGCTGATCGGGCTGATCGGGCAGCGCCTCTACGGCGAGCGCGTCGGTAGGCGCACCGCAACGCTGGTCGCCTTGTTCCCCGGCAGTTTCGTGTTCTCATTCGCTTACAGCGAGGCGTTGATGATCGCCCTCGCGGCCGCCTGCCTGTTGATGCTGATGGACCGTGAGTGGATCGCGGCGGGGGTGTTTGCTGCCCTGGCGACAGCGACCAGACCCAACGGGGTGGCGCTCGTGGCCGCTTGCGCGGTGGCCGCCTACTTGGCGATCCGTGACGATCGCGACTGGAGTTCGTTGTCGGCGGTACTGCTCGCCCCGATCGGGTTCATCACGTTCCAGGTTTGGCTCGGCGAGCACACCGGCGAATCGGGTGCCTGGTTTCGTGTCCAACGCGAAGCGTGGGGCGAGGGCGCCAGCTTTGGCGGGACGGCTGTCGAGAACACGATCGAGGCTGTCATCAACCCGCTCAGCTCGCCGACGGACATAATCACCGCGATCAGCTTTGTTGTCACCGTGATCCTGCTGGTCCTCGCTTGGAAGGCCCGTCTGCCCTGGTTCATGACGATCTACACGTGGTCGATCGTCGCCCTGATGCTGGTGCCTGCCACCGTCACGGCACGCCCACGATTTCTGTTCACCGCCTTCCCACTGCTGATCGGCGCCGCCCGCTGGTACGAGCACCGGCGCCACACCGACGAGACAATATGGCCCTCCACGATGGCCGCCTGCGGTGCCGGCCTGGTGGCGTTGACCGGCCTGTACGGCGTTTTCGGCGCCATCCCGTGAGTACCAGGAGATCATATTTAGCACCGGCCTACGCGCTGTTGGCGGCTCTCGCCTACCTGCCCACGCTGACCGCCTCTCCGGGCAAGATGCCCGCCGACAGCAAGCTGTATCTGTACCTCAACCCCGGCCGCTTTCTCGCCGACAGCGCCGGCTCGTTCGACCCACGCCAGTTTGCCGGTTGGGTGCCACATCAGCACATCGCCTACCTATGGCCGGCCGGGCCGTGGTTTTGGTTTTTCGAGGCGATCGGCGTTCCCGACTGGGTCGCCCACCGGCTGTGGCTGGGCACGATCATGCTCGCCGCCGGGCTCGGGGTGCGCTGGTGTGCCCGCCTGTTGGGACTTTCGGCCGGCGCCGCTCTCGCTGCTGCCGTCGTATATCAGACGTCCCTGTACGTGTTGCCGTATCTATCCCGCACCTCGGTGATGCTGCTGCCGTGGGCCGGGTTGGGGTGGATCGTTGCATTCACGATCCGGGCGACGCGTCGACGAACCTGGGGCGACCCGGCGGCGATTGCGTTGATCGTGTTCACGGTTGGGGCCGTCAACGCAACGGCGCTTGCGATGATCATGCCGGCGCCGGTGATCTGGCTGATTCACAGCTCCTGGCAGCGGCTCGTCACCTGGCGGACGGCGGCACTCGTTGCGGTGCGGGTCGCTGTGTTGTCGATCGGCGTCTCGCTGTGGTGGGTCATGATGCTGTTGATCCAACGCAAGTACGGAACCGATGTGCTCCCCTACTCCGAATCGGTGGCCGATGTGTCGCTGACGTCGACATCGGCGGAGGTGTGGCGCGGGCTTGGATACTGGCTGTTCTACCTGCGCGACCCATTCGCCGCGACGACGACTGAATCCTTGCGATATCTGGTGTCGGGCCCGGCGATCTTCGTCAGCTTCTCGATACCGATCGTGGGCCTGATCGGGTTGGTCTGGACGCGATGGGCACACCGCCGGTTTGCTGCACTGTTGATCGCCACGGGCATCATGCTCGCTGTCGGCGTGCACCCCAGCGACGACCGCTCGCCGCTGATCCGGCTGCTGACCGAGGGCGGGGACGAAGGTTTGGCCACGGCGATGCGCAGCAGCACGCGGGCGGTGCCGCTGTTGATGCTCGGGCTGGCGATCTCTGCCGCCGCCCTGATCGATTCGGCTCGACCGCTGCGACTACCCCGACTGGGACCGGTTCTGCGGGCGGACCATCTGGTGGGCACCGTGATCGTGCTGCTGGCGGTAGCCAATCTGCCGGCGCTATGGACCGGCGCCTTCGTCGATCCGGCGCTCGACCGCGACCAGGATCCTCCGTCGGCGTGGACCGAGGCGGCGGACACACTCGATGCATCGGACGGCGACGGCCGGGTACTGCAGCTTCCGGGGGCCGAGTTCGGGGCGTACCGTTGGGGTTACACGGTCGACCAGCCGCTGCCAGGGTTGACCGACAAGCCGCTGGTCACCCGCGATCTGCTGCCGCTCGGATCGGCCGGCGCGATGGACCTGCTGTTCGCCCTCGACGACCGCATCCAGCAAGGCGTCCTCGATGCCTCAGCTCTCGCCCCGATCGCACGTCTGTTGGGTGTCGATACCGTCTGGTTGACCAACGATCACGCCTTTGATCGATTCCGTACCGCCCGACCCGAGGTCGTTCGCGACCTCGTCGTCAACGCACAAGGCGTCGCCGATCCCGTCGGTTACGGCCAACCGGTGATCAACCGGGCGGAGGTACCGCACGTCGACGAGCGGGCGGTCGGCGACCCACGTGTCGGGCGGCCGGCGGTACCCGTCGAACTGGTCGGACTCGATCAGGCGGGCGCCATCATTCGTGCCTCGACACGGTCGGTGATCGTGTCGGGCAGCGGCGACGGGCTCGTCGACGCCGCCGCCGCAGGGTTGATCGATGCCGATTCGACCGTTCGCTACACCGCCACGATCGCGGATGAGGGAGCTGACCTCGCCTCGGCCATCGAGAACGCCACAGCGTTGATCGTGACCGACTCGAACCGCTCGCGTGCCCGCCATTGGCGCAGCTCGCAGGACACGACGGGATTCACCGAGTACGACCAGCCATGGCTCGCTCCAACACGCGAGGTGTCGGGAGACGAGCGACCACCCGTGTTCGAAGACAGCTCGCTCGATACCAGGACCTTCGCGATCCAACGCGGGCAGGTCAGCGCCGCCGCCACCTCGTACGGTGAGCCGTTCGCTTACCTACCCGAGCATCGACCGGTGATGGCGATCGACGGTGATGCCGAGACCGCCTGGTCGGTCGGCGAGCACGGCGACCCGGTCGGCGAGACGTTCCGGCTCTATCTCGACTCCGATATCGACCAGATCCTTGTGCGCCAGGCGAGCCGGATCGACTCGAGACGGATCACCCAGATCACGGTGACCAGCGGAGACTCGTCCGGCGCGAGTCTGCGCGACGCCTACTCGCTCGAGCTCGACGATCGATCACTCGTGGCGCCGGGTCAGGCAATCGAGGTCCCTCGATGGACGCGAACCCTCGATCTCACGATCGACGCCGTCGGGGGCGGAACACCCGGCACAGCCTCAGCTGTCGCAGGGGTTGGATTCGCGGAGATCACGAGCGGCCTCGGCCCTGTCACCGAGATCATCAGACCGCCACACGATGGCTTGATGGTGATCGGTGCCGATTCACCTTTGGCGTTGACGTTCAACCGGTTGCGGACCGACCCCATGAACCGTTGGCGCGACGACCCCGAGCCAACCTTGATTCGCGAGTTCGAGTTGCCGACCGCGCGCCAGTTCGAGCTGTCGCCGACGTTGCGAATCGATGCTCGCGCCTCCGATAGCCAACTCGCCGCCGCGCTCGAATGGCCGGCGGTCGCCTCCTCGCGGCTCACCGGGTCGATACGTAACGCCGGTGTTGCGGCCCTCGATGGTTCACCCGAAACGGCGTGGATCACCGCGTTTGATCAGGCCCTTGGCGCAACCCTGGCGATCGCCGATGTCTCCGAACCGATCACCGAAATCACCGTCCTTCAACCGATCGACGGTTTCAGCCGGGTCAGCTCGATCACCCTGAGTTCGGGCAGCCAAACCCGCACCGTCGATCTCGTTCCCGATTCGGTCGGTCGATCGCGTGTCGCGATCGAGCCGCCGCTGCCCCTCGGCCCGCTGGTGATCGAGCTCACGAGCATAGAATCGTCGACCACGGTCGATCGCCGTTTCGGTGACGTTGTCGAGTTGCCGGCGGCGATCTCGGAGGTAGTGCTCGCCGGTGCACCGTCGGTCGAGCAGCTGGGCACGACCATGCGACGATTCGATTGTGTCGCGATCGCCGAGATCGACGGCTCGCCGATCTCCGCATCGCTGATTGTCGATGGTGGCGGACTGCTCGATGGCGATCCTCTGTCGGCCACGCCGTGCGGATCTCGGCTGGCGATCGGCGCCGGCACCCACTTGCTCACCGCCGGCGACGTCGAGCTTCCGATCTTGCTCGACGGTCTCGTGCTCGACGACGGCACACGGGCGGCACTCGCGGGCGGCCCTGGACCGGCCACCGCCAGCGTGGCTGATGCCGGTCGTTTCGAACGACAGATTGACATCGACGGCTGCGCCGAGGGCTGCTGGATGATTCTCGGGGAGGGCTACAACGAGGCCTGGTCTGCGACTTCCAACGGCACCTCGCTCGGCGCTCCGAAGATGGTCGATGGAGGGTTCAACGGCTGGTGGCTCGAGCCCGACATGGGCACCGTCACGGTTCGATGGACCGCACAGCGCCGGCTCACGATCGCGCTGATTGCCTCACTGCTCGCTTGCTCGCTGGCGATCGGGCTAGTGGTGCTCGATCGACGTCGCACACAGACCTCGGCCACCCCTCGACAGGCGGCGCCGATCTGGTCGTACTCTTCGGCCCCGATGTCGAGAACTCGGTCGATACTGGCAGCGACGCTCTGGGTCGTGTTCAGCACACTCCTGATTGGCCCGTCCTGGGCGTTGTGGGGCGCGGTCGCGGCGATCGTGGTGCTGCGCACGCGGCGAGCGCGCCTCGCCGAGCTGACAGCTCTCTCATGCGTGATCGTCGTCGGGGCCGTGGTCGTACTCTCCGAATCGCGCAATGCGCCGTTCCCGAACGGTGCCTGGCCGACGACGTTCAGCTCGGTGCACGGCGTCGGGATGTTCGCCGTCGTCGCAGTGCTTGTCTCAGCGCTTGTCGCCGATGACGCCGATCACGATCGGGCGCCGTGATCGAGGTGCTCGAACGGCGCCCAACACTGTGGATCACACTCGGCCTCGTGTCGCCGCTGCTGCTCGCAGCGATCGTGCTGTATGGGCGCCACTGGGTGCCGGTACTCGACATGGTGATGACCGAATTCCGCGTCCGCGATGTCGGAGGAGCAAACAGCCCGCTCGTCGGCTTGCCCGGACGGATCGGCAACTTCCCCGATCAGGGCAGCCACCCCGGTCCGTGGAGCTTCTATTTGGTGGCACCGTTCTACCGGCTGTCGGGATCTACCCCGTGGGGCATGCAACTCGCCAGTGTCGTGATCAACAGCGCCTGCGCCGCCGCAATCGTGTACCTCGGCCAACGCCGTTTCGGCCTGCGTGGCGCCGTCGTGTTCGCCGCCGCGGCAGCGATCGCGATCCGTGGCTACGGCTTGAACGTGTTGACCCAGCCCTGGAATCCGTACTTCGGCGTGTTGTTGTGGATGTTGGCCCTGATCGCCGCATGGTACGTGCTGGCCGGGGACAGATGGATGGTCGTCATCGTTGTGATCGCCACGAGTCTGGCGGCACACACCCATGTCTCGTACCTCCCCGGCGCGATCGCTCTGAACGCCTTGGTGCTGGGGTGGCTGGGCTGGAGGATCGTGGCCGCCGGCGGCGACCGGACGGCCCGTCCGATTCGACCGATGCTGACGATGCTCTGCATCGGTGCGGTCTTCTGGGTTCCTCCGATCGCACAGCAGCTCGGCGACGATCCGGGCAACATCTTGCGCCTGATCCGACACTTCGCCACCGATCAACCCGAGCAGTCGATCGGGTTGTGGTCAGCGCTGCAACTGGTCTCACAACACTTCGACGTGTTGTCTATGACCAGGGATCTCGTGGTCGACGACCAGGCCTTCGTGCTGCGCGCCTCGCAGGCCGGCAGTTTCAGTCTCGTTGGGATGATCGTGCTCATCGCTTGGGGGATCGCGGTCTCGTGGGCGGTTCGGCATCGGCATCGCGATCTGCTCACGCTGCACCTGGTGACCGCGACGGCGTTGTTCGCCGGGTGGATCTCGATCTCGCGCATCTTCGGAAGAGTGTGGTTCTATCTCACGCTCTGGATGTCGAGCGCGGTGGTACTCGCCGTGCTCGGAATCGTCTGGACGATCTGGATCATCGTGCGCCAACGGCGAGCCGAGGCGGCGCAGACCACACCACCGGATCGTTCGGTCACGCTGGCCGGCGGTGCGATCGGGGTGGCGGTGACAGTGCTGTCGCTCGTCGCCGCGACCGGTCAACAGGAGCCCGATCACCGCACCGCCGAGGGCGTCAGAGCGGTCGTTCCGAGCGTTCTCGAGGCGTTGGAAGACAACCGGGGAACGGCGACCGGCAAGCAGGGCACCTACATCGTGTACTGGCAGGAGTTCGCCTTCCCAGGAGCGCAGGGCTTCGGGCTGCTGGGTGAACTCGAACGGCGCGGCTATCACGTCGGCGTCGACGACACCTGGCGCGTTCCCGCCACCGCGAAGCGGGTATTGGCGTTCGGCGAATGGGATTCTGAGATCCATCTCGTGAGCGGAGCTTTCATCGACGAGTGGCGGGCACGCGACGAGAGCTACGTCGAGGTCGTCGAGTTCGATGGTCGCAGCGAGGCCGAGCGGCAACGATTCGCCGAGCTCGCCGAGCGCGTCGGCCGACGGTTGATCGAAATCGACCAGGCCGAGCTTCTCACGATCGTGCCCAACATTCTCGAAGCCTCGTTGACACCGGGTTTACCGGACGACATTGTCGGTGATCTTGGCGAGATGGTGGATATAGGCGAGCCTGTGGCAGTCTTCATCGCCCAACCGGGGGCGTTCCTCGAAGGCCTCGCACGCCGCCAAACCATCGCCGTCTCGTAGTTTCGAGGTCGGAAACTCTGAGGCCCGACCCCGTCATACCGCGCCGGCCGCTGCCAGCTAGCCGGCTAGCCGATTAGCTACGTCCAAGCCGGCGCAGCCGTCGCACTCGACCGGCGATCCCCCAGCGCGTGACCAACAGCATCGATTCGATGATTATCATGCCGGACATTTTCGACTTGCCGAGCGTGCGATCGCGGAAGATGATCGGCGTTTCGGCGATCGCGTAGCCGTGCCGAGTCAGGCGTTGCACCAACTCGGTCAGGAATGCGTAACCCTCGGCGGCCGTCGAGTCGGGTTCGATCGCCGACAACGCCGTCGCCCTGTAAGCACGAAACCCCGATGTGCAGTCGCGAGTCGGGAGTCCGAGAATGAACCGTGTGTAGGCATTTCCCCATCGCGACAACAGTTGCCGGCGAACGGGCCAGTCTGTGGTGCCACCACCGGTGACGTACCGCGACCCGATCACCACGTCAGCGCCACCGTCGAGCATCTCGAGCATGCGCGGGATCACCGATGGGTCATGCGACATGTCTGCGTCCATCGAGATCACCACGTCGTAGCCCTCGTCGAGGACACGACGGAAGCCGGCACGATAGGCACTACCGAGACCTACCCTCACGACACGGTCGAGCACAGCCACACCGCCGAGGCCGCGTCCGAGCTCTCGCGCCAAATCGGCGGTGCCGTCGGGGCTGTCGTCGTCGACGACGAGCACCTCGATCTCGGCGCTCATCTGGCGCACCGCCGTCAGCAGGGCACCGATGTTCTCACGCTCGTTGTACGTGGGCAGCACAATCACGGTACGCACAGCGGCCAGACCCTAGCTGGGCTTTGCTGCACACCGCAGCACTTCGGCGTGCAGGCAGCGGGTCACGCCCAGCGCGGACGCCTCCCATGTCAGCGTTTGCGTCCGTTCCAGGGCGGCGGTTGCGAAGCTTTGTCGAAGCTGGTCGTCGGCGAGCAGGTCGCCGATCGCTGAACCAAGCCGGTCCTCGGACACCAGCCGGCCCGTCCGTTCGGCGATCACGCTGCTGCGGTGCCCGTTGATGTCGGTCGCCACCGCCGGCGTCCCGCACGCCGCAGCCTCGGTCAAGCTCAGCCCCCAACCTTCAGCCAACGAGCCGCTGACGACCAACCAGGAGCGGCGGTAGTGATCGATCAGAGAATGATGATCGATCCATCCGAGCAGCTCGATCCAGTTGCCGCCACCGACATCATCGATCTTGCGCTGCAGCTGATCGCGCATTCGGCCCTCGCCGACGATCGAGAGCTGGAGGCCGGAGAATCGGCGTCGGGCTTCGACTGCGGCGTCGATCACGAGATCAAATCGCTTGACCGGGGCTAGCCGGCCGACGGCGATGATCGATGGGTGCGCCGTCTTGTCGCCGCCCGGCGAGAACATCGGGTTGGCGCCGTTCGGCACGGCGACAACACGGTCGGGCCGGAATCCGAGAGCGAGCAGTTCGTCGCGGGTTGCCTCAGAGGGCGTAACCGTCAGGCCGCGACGGTAGAAGGGCGGGGCGATCCGGGTCTCGAGCGTGCTCCCGAATTTGGCGAGTGGCCCTGGCAGGATCTGGTCCCACATCGGACCGTGTACGTGATGCAGGATCGTGATCTTCGGGCGGCGACTCCACACCGGCGAGAACCACGGCACACCGTTCCAGATCTCGACGATGGCGTCGGCCGATCCCATCCAACGTGTGATCTCCGAAGCGATCACTCGGGGAAACACCGTGTAACGACTACCTCGCCGGATCAGTTGGTACCCGTTGCGCCGGTCGACGTCGGGCAGCCCCTTGGCTCGCGATGTGCGGTGTAGTACCTCGATACCCCGTTCGGCCCAACGGCTCATGAACTCATCGGCATGCACCTCGGACCCTCCGGCATCGGAATCGGCGAGATCGCGCCATCCGAACACGTGGATACGACGAATCCCGCGCAGGCGCAGATCGTCCACGAACCAATCGAGGTCGTGTTCGGGCACGCAGGCAGACGTCGGTACGTCGCTCATCCGGCCCCCATCGTTTCGAGCAGCACGACCAGCGGGTCGTCCCCCTCCACGTACACGACGCTGTTCGGCGCATCCTGTCGGGCGAGCGCCTCGTCACCGCTCCACAACACGAGTCGTTCCGGCTCGGTGCCCTCGGCAACGCGACTCTCGCCGAAGCGTCGCTCCTGCATCGGCCCCTCGAGGCGGTACTCGATGCCACGCTCGCGCAACACGACGACGATCGGATATCCGAACGGATGCCCGAAAAAGACGTGGCTCTGATCGATCACGACAGGCCCACTCAGGTCGACGTCGTGAAGCTGTTGGGTCATCTCGGCGGTCAGCCGCAACTGTTCCCGGTACCTATCGGGCGCGGTGACCTGCTGCGACGCCGGAAGATTCGCGACGGTTACGACAGCCAGAACAACCGCGAAGCCGACGGCCGATGCACGTCGGCCCGCCTCGGTGGCGACCGAGGCGTAGTGGGCGACCGCGACGAACCCGCCGAGCAGCAAGAACGCCGTGGTCGACCACAACCACCGGAAGTTGGCCGGGCTGAAGCCCATCAGTCCGAGCTGTGAGATGGGCAGGCTGGCGGCGTCGATCACAGCGGCTACCAAAGCGGTCACGGCGACGACCAGGCCGGACGCTGCCACTCGCCGCCGTTGCCCGACCGCAACAACGAAGGCCATCACCAGGGCCCCCAGCGTCATCAGAAACAGTGTCATGCGAACATCGCCGGCGACACCGACGTCGGGTTGCCAGTTCCCGAACCCGGGTCGCACGTATCCGCGAGCCGCCGTAACAACGTGGGCGACGATCCGAAAACCACTGTTGAGCCCAGGGCCGTTGGCTTCGCCAGGCGACGACAGCGCGGCCGCGAGGTTGCCCCACCCGGCAACCTGGTCGATCCCGGTCTGCAACCACAGTACGGCTGAACCGATGACAGCGATTCCCCACGGCCGGACGAACTCGGCGAGACCGCGCTGTCGGGCGGCGTTGACCTGACCGGCGATCACCGGAATCGCCAGGCCGGCAACGAGGATCGGATAGCTCAGGTGTGTTTGCGTCACGAGGCTGCCGGCAGCGACAAAGGGCACGAGTGCCCACCGATCCCCCGCCGTCGCCGCCCAGGCGGCGACGAGCACGCACAGGTATGGAAGCACGAGATACTGATGTTGTCGGGCGGCGATCAGCATCTCCGAGCCGAGGATCCAGGCCAGCACAGCCACCGCCGCCATCGCCGGCAACACCGCGCGGTGCCCGGCCACCCGCCTCACCAGCCAAGCGATCGTGGCGATCGCCGCGATATGGACCGAGACCACGCCGATCGCCGTGCCTCCCATCGGGGCGACCTTGGTGAACGGTGCCAGCAGGTCGAGCTGAAGTGGACCGAGACTGTTGACCTGTCGTGAGAGCCCCGTCGAACCCGACGACCAGGCACCCAACAGCGGATGATGGTCGGTGGCCACGTCCATCGATCGGGCAGTGAAATAGGCGTCGTCACCGATCGGCACCCACGACGACGCAGCTGCCCGTACTCCGGCCACCAGCACCGGCAACGCCGCAACGGCGGTCGCAAGCCGCGAGCGCCAGAGCGGCGAGATCAGTTGGGGGGCTTGCGTCGTTGCAGTTTCCATACACAGCCCCGGCCGGGCTGCCCAGCAGGTTACGTTGCGGACCGATCACGGCGTTAGCGAACAGTCAGACGAATCGAACTTCGTGTTATCTCGTTCGGCTCGACCCCACGGCGCTGCTGCCCGCACCTTGGCGGACAGGCGGGGATTGCCGGTGGCGGGCAGCAATCTGGCTACCGTTGCGGCGGTGTCGAGCGAGCAACCGCGTGCCTTCGTGCTCGGCGGTTCGCTGCCGCGCCGTATCCACCGTGATAGTTGGCCTGCAATCTTGGCGATCGGCTCGGTGCTCGCCGTGATCGCCCTCCCCCTCAGGGGCCTGTACGTGAGTACGGGCGCATCGATGGAGGAGGGTTTCATGTTGGTGTTCCCGACGCTCGTACAACGCGGCCAGGTGCCCAACGTCGACTTCTTGCACCTCTACGGCCCCGCCTCGCTCGATGCGCTCGCTGTGTGGTTCCGCCTGTTCGGCGATTCGCTCGAGAGCGAGCGCACGTTCGGGTTGTTGCAGCATCTAGGGATCATCTTCGGGATCTACACGATCACCAGGGCCTACGGTTACGTCGCGGCTACTGGAGCGGCGATCGTTTCGACGTTCCTGGTTCTGACTCCGATCGGGTTGGCGGCGTTGGCGTGGCACGGTGGTGTTGCGCTCGGGCTGTGGTCGCTCGTATTCGCAATCCGAGGGCGTGCGACCGCGAACGCGTCGAACTGGTGGGTCGCCGGCGGGCTGGCCGGGCTGGCCGTGGGGTTTCGGCCCGATCTCGTCGTGGCCCTGTCGATCGCATTCGGCTGGGCGTTGTGGCACCGCCGCCAAGACCTCAAGGTGTTCGGAGCCGGTCTGCTGCTCGGTCTCTTGCCGATCTTGTGGCACCTCGTGCGAGCCGGTCCCGTCGATGCGGTCGACGGCATGGTGATCGACCCCGTGTTCAGGTTGCGTCCCGGGCGCGAGCTACCCCGCCCGCCCAGTTGGGGTCATGTCGATGGCGCTCTGCAAGCTGTCGCCGAGAGCCTGCCGCCGTGGTGGCGATTCCCGGCCTTCGCCGCAAGCCACCAGCTGTTCATTTGGTTCTGGACCGTGATTCTGGTCACGATCGCGCTCGCCGTGTGGGCCGTGCATCACCACCGGTCGACCGGCGCTGTCGTCGGCGGCCCGAGCGACGCCTTGGCGATCACGGCGCTGTTCGGGCTGGGAATCCTGCCGCAGGCGCTCCAGCGCCCCGATTCGACACATCTGGCGTGGGTCGGCGTTGTGTCGTGGTCGCTGGCCGTCGTCGTGATCGCCCAAATGCTGCGCGGGTTCCTGACCAAGTGGCGGCCGGCGGTGGCGGCGACCGCTGCACTCGGGCTGTTGATGTTCGTGGTGTGCCCGTTCTTCACCTACCGCACGTATCTGTTGCACTCGCGGGTGTCGGTCGGCAACCTGCCGGTGCCGTTCGAGATCGAGCGCGGCGATCACCGCTTCTGGGTCGGCGACCCTGCGGTGGCGAGCGCGATCGGCCAGATGATGCCCGACCTCGAGGCGCGAGCCGTGGCGGGCGACTCGTTGTTCGTGGGCCCCGGCGACCTGAGTCGCACGGTGTACGCCGACACATACGTGTACTGGTTGTTCAGCGAGCTCGAGCCCGCCACGTACTTCATCGAGATGGACCCTGGGCTCGCCGATTCCGAGAACTCAGGTATGGCCGCCGACATCGAGTCAGCCGACTTCGTGGTGCTCACGAACACTTGGGGAGGTTGGACCGAGCCAAATGCGTCGGCCGAGTTCGGCTCGCCCGAGCACAACGCGGCGGTGGCCGATCATCACTGCCTGATCGGCAGCTACGAGACCAATCTGGTGCTGCTATTCGAGCGGTGCGATGGCGGTGGCGGCCTCAACCCCAAAGATGTCGCCGGTCGAGCGCCCGGTATCGGTGGCGGCGGAATCGACCCGAACGCACCGGATTGATCGGTTGCCCGGCGTTCAACCGAGCGGGAGGCGCCGGAAGATCGGGCGCGGCAGATGGCGCACAACCATGAAGACGTAACGCAGGATGCCGGGCGTCCACACGGTGTGCTTTCCCTTTCGGATCCCGGCCGCGGCCAGTTCGCCGACCATGCGCGGTGTCGCCGCGAACGGTGCCGACTTCATGCCGCGGGTCATTCGGCTGTGCACGAAGCCGGGCCGAATGACGGTGACCTTGACGCCGGAACCCGCCAGCGAATCCCCGAGCCCTTGGGAGAATGCGTCAAGGCCTGCTTTCGACGAGCCGTAGACGAAGTTTCCGGCTCGTGCCCGTTCGCCCGCCACGCTCGACAGCACGGCGATCTGCCCGTGCCCCTGGCGCCGCATCTGGGCGGCGACCGCCAGCGAGGCGCTTACGGCGCCCGTGTAGTTGACATGCACGGCTTGCGCCGCGCCGTGTGGATCGTCGTCGAATTCGGATTGGTCGCCGAGCACGCCGAACGCCACGACCACCACGTCGATGTCACCGTGATCATCAGCGAGCTTGCGCACGAATGCGTCGTGGGTCTCGGTGTCGGCGGCGTCGAAGTAGTCGACCAAGACCCGCATTCCGTCGCGGTCGAATCGTTCGGGCTGCGCTTCGTCGGGCCGACGGCAGGCCAACACCAGTGTCTGCGTCGAATCCGACAACAACTCGTCGACGATTGCCCGCCCGATCTCGCTGGTGCCACCGAGCAGCACGATCGTCTGGAATTCCTTGAGTGCGTTCTTCATGATTCCGTTCGTTCAGATCGGGGTCAGCCCGAGGCGTCGGCTGAGGTCGCTCGCTCAAATGCCGGCCGGGTCGACGCGCTCGCGGATTTCCAGCCATTCGTCGAGTCGTGGATACCCACGCCGCACCGACGCCGCGCTGGTCTGGAAGTCCTTCGCCAGATAGTGCCGCCCGCCGGCATCCAGAACGAGCGTGTCAAGGCCGTTGAGCAGTTCGGACAGGCCCACACGGTGTGCGGGCACGTCGATAGACAACGTCCAGCCACCCATCGGAAAGCTCAGATGACCAGGGTTGCCATCACTGAACCGCTTGAGCACGGTCAAGAAGATCGGTAAAGCCGCGGCCGAGATGCGTTCGATCACCGAACGCAGCACATCCTCAGCGCCGAACGGCACCACGAACTGATATTGCAGAAATCCCTGGCGCCCGTAGACACGGTTCCAGCCGCCGACCATGTCGAGCGGATGGAAGAAAGCCGGGATCGACTGCAGTTCGCCTTTGCGAGCGATCGGCGCCTTGCGGTACCACATCTCGTTGAAGGCGGCGACCGACAGTCGGTTGATAAGGCCGCGCCCCGGCACAAACGGCGGAATCGCCACAATCTGTTGTGCGCCGTAGCCGAGCGGCGCCGCTGCTTGGCGCGGCCCGAGCTGACCGGCGGAGGCGTGTTCTGCGTTGGTGAGCACGCCGCGGCCCAAATGCTTGCCCTTGGCGAGCAGATCCAACCAGGCCACCGAGTAGTGCACCTCGGCGTCGCTCTCGGCCATCCGCGCCATGATCTCTTCGAGGTTTCCGATCCGACGCGTGTCGACCGACATCCGACTGCTCTGCAGCGGGATCAGGTCGAACGTGGCGTCGATCATGACACCCGTCAGGCCCATCCCTCCGACGGTTGCCCAGAACAGTTCGGGATCGTTGCCTGGCGCGATTGTAACGATCGTCGTGTCGGCGAGCATCATCCGCAGGCTGGTCACGTGGTCGCCGAACGAGCCGTCGGAGTGATGGTTCTTGCCATGGATATCGCTGGCGATCGCCCCACCAATCGTGACAAATCGTGTTCCGGGTGTGACCGGGACGAAGTAGCCGCGCGGCACGATCACCGCGAGCAGGTCGTCGATACTGACGCCTGCCCCGGCGGTAACGGTGCCGGCAGCATCGTCGATCACGATCTGCTCGTTGGTTGGTGCCAGCCGAAGCACATGTCCGCCGGCGTTCTGCGCAGGATCGCCGTATGAACGACCCAGCCCGCGGGCGATACCACCTCGCTCAGGAAGCTCCTTGATCGCAGAGGCGAGCGAGTTGGCGTCGACGTCAATCAGCTCGGCTGCGCTGTGTGCCGCCATCCCCCAACCTGCGAGCAGAGCGCGCCGGCCGCCGGAAGCTGATTCGGAATGTGCCACAACGCGACCAGGATACCGATCCTGTGCGGCTGGTTTGTGCCAAAGTCTTCGGCGGGGCGGGAGGCTTCGACGGCTCTGCTCGTCCGGTAGCTGGACCAAGATGAACTATCTGACCACCGGCGCACACACGCTGCGCTGGGAACAGGCAGAACTCAGGGTTCTCTACCTCCCAGCGTGCTCGACGCGTCCCTGAGCGTTCCGGTCTGCCAGTGTGAGCCGCCCTCGATGGCGGGCGGGGTAGATCGGGACGTGCCGTTCCCGCGCACCCGCGTGCCGGGCGTTCGGCGCTGGTATTTGCGTCAACTACTTGTTGGAGCGTCGAACTCCAGAGCGAACCGGTCCGGCTCGGACGGTCCACACGCGAAGTCGGGCTGATCGGCGATCAAGTACTTGGCCTCACCGACGCGATGCAGCGCGAACGTAACACCGCTGTCCGCTCCACCGTCGAATGGCGACCCACCCGGAGCGAAGACGCTGAGATGGCTCTCGGTGAACATCAGCACCAGGTCGTCCTTTTCGGCTGAAGGCTCGGTGATCTCGGCTCCCACCATCGTCGGTGGAGTCGCACCCCATTCGATGAGTGACCTGCACGTCTGATCGTCGGCAACCATCCAACCTGCGGGGATCTGAGCCCGGTAGTAACCGATCACGTCGTCGGCCACCGCGTCCGAAGGCAGTTCATAGGTGACGCGAAGCCCGAAGTGCCCCGTACCGCCCGAGTCGCTCATGATCTCATATCGCTCGGCGTCAGCTTCGCTCGCGCCGGGGAACACCGGGAAGTGGTCATACACCCAGCGGCGATCCGCTGCATCGAACACAACGTTGCTGCCACCGATCACGGCGTTAGCGAACAGCCCAACGCGGAGAAGTGCATCATCGATCACGGCATCTGCGATCAACCCCACGCCGAGAAGCGAGCCGACGAGCAGGCTGATACGTCGGGGACGGGCACCCATTCGAGACATCGTCTCACAGCACGCCGCTGTGAGCAGACCGATCGGTGGGTCGTGCGCTCCGCCCGGTCGTGATCCAAACAGAACCGGCCATGAGATCTCCAGCGGCCGGCCGGACAGCGCTCGGGAATCGCGACACAGTGACGGCGATGGGGACCCGATGTGTGGCCCACATCACGGGTTCTAGCCGATCGTGTACAAGGAGATCTTGCTATCCGCCCTGGCCAGGATCAGTTGGCCAAGCCCGTTGAAAGCCGCATCGCTGATCTCGGGGAGGTCCTCCAGAATCTCATCCACCTCGTTGTCGACCCGGTGGAGCGTAACCTTCCCGTCTGGGTCCGTGAGCACGGCATACACCGCCGAGCCGTCTGTGATCAACTTCGGTCTGGCCCAAGGGGCCACCTCTCCGAGCGGCAGGCTGAAACCATTCGGACCGTTGACGGTGACCTGATAGGACTGATTGGAGGACAAGGACCACGTCGCCTCGACCCCGTTCTCATCGGTGATCTCGACGGTCGAGACCCCCGGTGGCGTCAACTCCGGAAGCTCCCCGTTGTAGTCACTCCTCTCGCAGGTCTCGAGGTCATACCGGAGAACGTCGCTTGTCCCCGGGGGTGACTCACCGGCTGACTCACGCTGCAACAGAACATGACCCTCTTCATAAGCGGCATGATCAGGCGGGATCTCGTGCAACGAATAGCGGAAGTTGGTCGAGAGCTGCTGGCACACCAGCTCGCCCTGGTCGTTGAACACGGTCAGCCGACCCGCTGGTTGGAGCATCACGCGCAGGCCTTCGACATCGACCACCGGGCCCGCATCACAGAATTGCGAGTAGGCGACCTTCTCCAGCATGCCGTCAGGGCACAAGATCATCGGGGACGTCCACTGGTCGACCGGATTCTCCGGGTCGGTGATGTCGTAACAGTGCAGTACGCCTGCGGTGTCGTGAACCAGCACGCATCCGGTCGGGTCGAAGCCGGCGACGGTGTTTCCGCATCCGGTTCCGTCCGGATCAGGACATTCATCCGCAGTCGGCAGGTTGACCTCCGCGAACTTCGTCAGTGCTGTCGAGGTCGGAGATCTCCGCAGCCCCACGGCCGGGTTGGCCCACTCGACGACGAAGACCGGGCCTCGGATGCTGAACTGGATCACGGTCAGCCGATCGAACGAGTGGATTCCGGTCAGGAACATGCCTTCGGCCGGCGAATCGAACGACATCAACTCCAACAGCTCCCCCGGTGCGAGCTCGGGCGAGGTTGTCGAGGTCGTCGTCGCCGGAGGTGGCGGCTCGGTCGGCGTCGGGGGTGGCGGCTCGGTCGTCGGCGGCGGCGCGGCGACCGTACCGCTCGGCGCCGCTCCGGCATCGGGCGTGACATCGGGCGCAGCATCGGTCCCTGTGTCAGGTGTCGAATCGGCGAGATCGCCAGAGATCTCATCGTCATCGCCCCCACCACCGCAGGCGGCAACCGAGATCAGCACAGCGAGCCAAACGGCCCGCCTCGGCAAGATTCGCGTCATGACTTTCCCCCTCCACATACCGGTCTAGCAGCCCCGACCGAGCCTGCGCCGAGTCTGCAAGGCCGCCGCGACGTCATCACGGTGCGTCGCTCTCCGCCGGAAGCACGCCAATGGCACGAGGCTGCGCCATCCGATTCTAGGGTCGAGCGCAGGACCGACAGCTGAACGTCAGGTGACGACGACGGCATGCCAGGGGGCGAATTCCTGCTCGCCGAACCCGAGCGATTCGCTCTGGATGGGCGGCCGCCGGCGTCTCGGGGATCAGTTCGACCAGGCGCTCGCCGGTCGGTCAGCGGGTGTCGAACGGGGATCGGGCGAGCGTCATTCTGATCCGCAGATCGTCGTCGTTGCCGATGTATTCGCCGTCGATGAATATCTGCGGTAGCGCCATCGCTCGGGGCAATCGGAGTTGCAGCTCGGCGAGCTCGTCGGGATTGTCGATGCGTCTCTCGACGAATTCGATCCCATTCTCGATGAGCAGCTTCTTGGCGGCTTCGCAGTGAACGCAGTTCGGTCCGCTGAAGACCTCGATCTCAACCTGCGTGGTCGACATGCAGAATCGGCTCACCGCCCTGGAACGCCGGCTCGAGCCCAACCCCGAGCGCATCACCGAACTTGCTGATCGCGATGTATTGCGTGATCACGTAAACCGCCTCGACGATCTGAGGTTCAGTGTAATTCGCTTTCACTCGATCCCAGATGTGATTTGAAACTCGGTTGGCGTCGATACCGATCTGCACGGTCAGATCGAGCAGTGCCTTTTCACCGTCGGTGAACAGATCGCTGGTCTTGTAGGTGTCGCCGTCGAGCGCTGCGATCGTCTCTTGGGTGACCCCGAGTCGTTGGGACACCGCCTCGTGCTGGACGACGCAGTACTGGCACTCGTTGCGATGTGTCGCCTTCAGGATCATGAGTTCCTTGGTCTTCCAATCGAGCTCTGCGTCCTGCAGCATCGCCATCACCGAGTCGGTGAAACATGTACCGAGGACGGGTGTGTGCCCGAACACTTTGAAGATGTTCAACAGCATCTCGAACCGGCCGGTCGCTGCGTCGTAGAACTGCTTGGTCTGCACGTCGGCGTCGTCGTACTCGACATATGAAACAGTCATGTTGGGCTCCTCGGTGATTGTTTGGAATGCTCGTTCCGTACTATTATCCGGGCTACGGTCGCTGTCAAGGCACCGATCGGTGACGGCGTCGAAGGAAAGGACTCCAGATGCCCTGGGAGAAACATTTCGACGCCGACGAGATCCTCGAGGTGACGATGGAATTGTTTTGGGAACGTGGGTACCAGCGCCTGTCGATCGCAGATCTTGTTCACGAAACGGGTGTCAGCCGATCGAGCCTGTATGCCACCTACGGGAACAAGGCTGACCTGTTTCGTCAGGCGGTCGAGCGCTACGACCGGGTCCATCGACAGGAGTGGTTCGAAGAACTTGGCGTCCGGTACGCCCCGCTTGACTCGATCCAACATGCGTTCAACGCGGTTGCGGGCGCTCCCGACCCTGCACGCCGATTTGGGTGTCTGCTCGTCAACACTACGCTTGACGTGCATCCCGGAGAGTCCGACGTCGCCGACCTTGTGCGGGCCGCGTTTGGGGCGACAGAACTATTCTTCGACCGTCAACTCAGACTCGCCAAAGCGAGCGGGCAACTGTCGGCCGCCACCGACACCGCTGCCCTTGCGGCCACGCTGATGGCACTGTTTCTCGGCATGCGGGTACTGGCGCGGTCACAACGACCCCCAGATACGATCGCCTCGATCCTGCGTCAGGTCGACACGATGCTCCAGCTCGACACGAGATCGTGAGGGGACTCCAACGTGATCGAACTGCTGATCATGGCCCTCGCCGTACTCGGGTTTGCGATGCTGTCCGAGCGCCTGGCGATGTCGCCGATCACTGCGCCGATGGTGTTCACATCCGTTGGCTTGGCTGTCGGGACCGGCGGGTTCGGATGGTTCGAACTCGAACTTGAAGGTGAAGCGGTCTCGATACTGGTCGAAGCGACGCTCGTACTCGTGCTGTTCACCGACGCGATCCGGATCGACCTCAGGATCCTGAGGCGGCAAGCCGGGATCCCCATCCGTCTGCTCGGGATTGGGCTACCTCTCACGATCGTCGCCGGAACAGCTGTGGCTGCCGTCATTCTTCCGGATCTCGGATTGGCGGAGGCTGCGCTGTTGGCCGCGGTACTGGCCCCGACCGACGCCGCCCTCGGACAAGCGGTCGTCTCCGATCAGCGTCTCCCGGCGCGTATCCGTCAGGCGCTCAACGTCGAGAGCGGCCTCAACGATGGCATCGCCGTCCCGGTCGTCGCCGTACTGCTCGCCTTGGCTGTCGCCGATCAGTCGAGCGGGGTGAGTGGCTGGATCGGTCTTGCCGCCCGCCAGGTCGGCTTTGGAGTGATGGCGGGCGTCCTGGTCGGGTGCATCGGCGGCCTGCTGCTCGACTGGCGGGCCGCTGCCGGAGCGGTCGAGGGCATCTATCGCCAACTCGCCACGATCTCGATCGCGATTGCGGCGTTCGGCCTTGCGGGCGTGCTCGAAGGCAACGGGTTCATCGCCGCCTTCACAGCAGGACTTTCATTCGGACTGGTCGCCCGCAACCAATGCAGCGGCGTCCAGGACTTCACCGAAGACGAAGGTGAGCTGCTGAGCGCGGTGACCTTCATGGTGTTCGGGGCCGTGCTCGTCGGACCGCTTCTCGACGACCTGTCGTGGCGCATCGCCGCATACGTGCTCGCCTCACTGACCGTTGTGCGGATCGTCCCGGTGGTCGTGGCGATGACGGCGTCGAGGACATTGTTCGAGACGCGCCTGTTCCTGGGGTGGTTCGGGCCGAAAGGTCTGGCGTCGATTCTGTTCGCGTTGGTCGTAGTCGAAGAACTGGACACCGCAGCCGGCCGCACGATCTTCACGGTCGCCTCGTGGACGGTTTTGGCGAGCGTCTTCCTGCATGGCCTGACCGCCAACGTATGGACCGGTCGACTCTCACGGCGTCTTGCCGCCGAAGCTGAACCGATGCCGGAGATGACGCCCGTCGAAGAGCTTCCGACCCGACGACGCCTCAACCGCTGAGAGCTCGACAATTTCCTCGTTCCGGTCGCGATACTGGCGCCGGCGCCGCCGTTGCATGACAATATCGTTAGAGGCGGCGTTAGTAGGGCCACTCGGGCGGGGTACGACCGAGCTTGCTCGACAGCTTGGCGAGACCGAGCGACAGCAGCGCCTTGAGGACAAGATTCCTGGCGAACCAGGGCAGCTGCGCGAGCTGGCGGGCTGCATTACCCGCCCGGCTGCCACCCGAACAAGCCTCGTAGACCGCCAGCGAGCGCGACCTCGTCACGTACCGAAATCTGTCGCTGACGATCAGCTCGCGCAGAATCGCCGCCGTGACGCCTACCGAGGAGAACGAATCGTGGATCAGCAAACGACCGCCCGGCTTCACCCTGGCGCCCCATTCCTTAATGTCGGCCCTGGCGGTTTCATAGCGATGGGCGCCGTCGATATAGAGCACGTCGATGTCACCCTCGACGTGTGGGTGAGCGCTATTCGAGAACTCACGGACGTGGGTCACTCGATCGTCCACACCGGTGGCGACGAGGTTGGCCTCGAACTTGGCGAGGTCGTCGGTGGCTGCTTGTTGGTAGCCGGCGATCTCGTGTGGACCGCGGTCATTTCCGGCGTGGGGGTCGATCGCCACGATCTCGACACCCGTTTGCGCTGCGACCGCGAGCACAATCGTCGAACGGCCGTGGAAGCTGCCGATCTCCACGATCCGGCCATCGGGCGGGCACGCCGCGGCAGCCTCATACAGGACGAGCCCCTGACCCTTCGTCAACCACCCATCGACGTTCGTGACGGCCGCCCAGGCCTCGGCGAAGCTCACGTGTAGACCGCCACGCCGTACACGATCATCCACGTCAGTCCGAGTAACTGCAACACACGGTCACGCCCGAACACCTCCTCTGGAGCGGCCCCGTGTCCTTGGTCGAGCACCAGCGCGTAGCGCAGGAATGCTGTCATCATCGGCACGATCGAAAGCTCGTAATACGGCAGATCACCACCGGCGAGCTCGTTCGTCTCGAACGCCCAGACGCAATAGCTCACCAGCGCTCCGGCGCTGGTCACGGCCATCACAAACCGCAGGTACCCCTCGGTGTAATCGCCGAGCGTGGCCCGAACCTGATGGGCGTCACCACCGAGTTCGCGTGCCTCGGCGTAGCGTTTGCCGGTCACGATGAACAGCGAACCGAACGTGGTGACGAGCACGAACCAGCTCGACATCGGCACATCGACGGCTTGTGCACCAGCCGCGGCGCGCAGAACGAAGCCCGAGGCGATCGCAACCAGATCAAGTACCGCTACGTGTTTCCAGACAACGCTGTAGCTGAGGGTGATCGCCATATATAGGCCGACAACGGCAACCGGCTCCCATCGGCCGGTCAGCGCCACGACGCCGAACCCCGCGATCGGCAGCAGCGTGCCCAGCAGCTTGGCGGTCGTGAGACCGAGCTCGCCGGAGGCAACCGGGCGTTTCGACTTGGTCGGATGGGCACGATCGGACTCGACGTCGAGCACATCGTTCCAGAAGTAGGTTCCGCTCGCCGCCAGACAAAAGGCGACGAACGCCAACAGAGTCTTGCCGAGCGCGGAGGGTTGATCGAGGACTCCCGCAGCCCCGGGTGCAGCGAACACCAGGACGTTCTTGAGCCACTGTTGCGGACGCGCGGTGCGGAGGATCGGGTTCATCGGTCGGTCGTGTCAGAGGGACGGCGCAACGCTATCGAGCGGGTCGGCGACCCAAATGGGATAGTCGGAGAACTCGAGCATGGCGCGATCGCCCTTTGAGTCGCCATATGCCCAGATCGTCGTATCGCTGCGGTCGATGCCGAGCGACCTCATCCACTCCGACAGACGCCGCACCTTCTCTTCGGCTCGACAGTTGGCACCCGACAGACCCCCGGTGCATCGCCCCGATCGATCGAACTCGACACGCGTCGCCAATACTTCGTCGACCCCGAGATGGTCACCGACGAGACGCACGTACTGCTCGTACGAGGCCGACACGATCACGATCAGGTGGCCCTGCCGGCGATGCCAACCGAGCCGTGCCACCGTGTCATCACGCAAGCCACCGTCGATGATCCGTTCCGCCAGTTCGGTGGCGCGGCGGTCGAAGTATTCACGGGTCACGCCCCGAAGAGCGGCCTCGCTTGCGAGCGCCCTGAGCGCATTGGGATCGCGCCGGGCGACAGCTGACGCAATCCGAGTGGGGCGTGCCATCAAGCCGCCCGCCAGTCGCTTTCCGGCCACTCGCCATAGGAACGGCACAACGTTGTCTCGTCGGGTCAAGGTTGCGTCGAAGTCGAAGGCTGCGATCGTCGTCGAGGTCATGCAAACGTCTCGTCGAGCATCATCCAGAAGCCGGGCCAGCTCTTCGAGACAACATCGGGATCCTCGATCTCGATGCCGTCGGTAATCGAACCGAGCACAGCGAACGCCATCGCCAGCCGGTGATCGTGATGGGTCCCAAGACGGGCGGGACGCAGAAATTGTCGTGATGGCCTGACGTCGAGTCCGTCGTCGGTCTCGGTGATGTCTACGCCCGCCTTGCGTAACTCCGCCGCAAGATCACCGAGCCGGTCACTCTCCTTGTCCCTGATGAACCCGACGCCGCGGATCCTGCTGGGTGTGTCGGCGACGGCGGCGACCACGGCCAATGTCGGAACCAGGTCGGAGGCGTCGGACAGATCGATGTCGATGCCGCGCAGCGGCCCGACTCGACGCACTCGAACCATGTCTTCGTCTCGCTCGACCTCGCAGCCCATCTCGGCCAGATAATCAGCAAATCGGGCGTCGCCCTGCAATGCGGTCGTGCCGAGCCGATCGACTTGCACCGCTCCCCCGACGACGGCCGCAATCGCCAGCGGATAGCTGGCCGACGAGGCATCGGGTTCGATCGCCATGTCACAGGGCCGGTAGCTGCCGGGCGCGACGGTGATCAGATCGTCGCCGACCTCGACCTCGGGGAAATAGAACCAGCCCATCACCGCCGCGGTCAGCTCGACGTAGGGCCGCGAGATCAGTTCGGTGGTCAGCCGCAACCGCAGACCACCGGGAAGATACGGGCCGATCAGCATCAACGCAGTGACGAACTGGCTCGACACGGCACCGCCGATCGTCGCCCGGCCTGTCGACGGCGGCCCCTCGATCGTGGCCGGCAGATTGCCGAACGACGCACCCGGCGTCACCGCCACACCGAGTTGTGTTAGCGCCTCGTGGAGCGGACCGAACGGTCGGCGCCGCAGCGGTGGGTACCCGTCGATGGTGAAAGGCCCACCTGCCAAAGCCACCAACGCTGTCAGGAACCTCGATGTCGTTCCGGCCAGGCCGGCGTGCAGCGTGTGCGGCCCCTCGGCCCAGGCGGTGCCGACACCGTTGAGCAAGACCCGATCACCTTCGAGCTCGGCATTCAGACCGAGTTCGCGCAGGCAGCCGAGCATCGCCATGGTGTCGTCGCCATCGGGCACATTGGTCAGCACGCTCGGGCCCTCGGCGAGCGCCGCACACACCAGCGCTCGATTGGCGATCGACTTCGAGCCGGGCACCGGCACGATCACATCGAGCGGGCCGCCGACTCGCCGTATCAGACGCATCTCGGGCATCGGTCACACGAGCGGCGAAACCGCTGGCTTGAAGCCGCGTGCGATCAGGCCACCGCGGAACACCTCGCTCGCCGCGGAATCGACGAGCACGACGGCGACACCACGGTTGCCCTCGGCCAGGTGAACGACCTCGAAGTTCGAGATGTTGACGCCCAGATCGGCGGCGAGCGTGAACACCTCTGCGGCGGCACCTGTTCGGTCAGGAATCGGTATCCGAACCTCGGCGAAGGCTTCGGGGTGGGCAACCCGCCCTGGAAGGTTCGTGCGAGCTTCGCGGGCCGACACCAGCAACGATCGCAGAGTGAGTCGGTCGGATTCGTCGACCACGTCACGGATTTCAGACAGTCGATCGATAAGCCCACCGAGCGCGGTCACGATCGCCGGCCGGTTCTCGGCACATATATCGAGCCAGATGTCGGGGTGCCCAGAGGCAATCCGGGTCATATCACGGAAGCCGCCGGCGGCGAGACGCAGCAGGGCGACATGCTCGTCGGCGCGGTCGGACGCCAGCTTCATCAGCGTCGCCGCAGCCAAGTGCGGCACATGGCTGATCACGGCGACGACCTGGTCATGCTTCTCGGGGGTCAAAGCGACGATCTCGGCACCCAACTGCCGTACGACGCCGCTGACCGCGGCGAGCGCGTGATCGTCGCTGTGAGCGACCGGCGTGAGCACCCACACCGCCCCGTTGAACATCTCGACGTCGGCGCCTTCGAGGCCTTCGAGCTCACTGCCGGCCATCGGGTGACCGCCGATGAACCG
>Ga0255048_10000361_pt1 | contig 35881 bp, 51 predicted proteins | sample JV7_2_2_MG_FD_183619 | JGI IMG/M metagenome (GOLD analysis project Ga0255048, IMG submission 183619) | Seawater microbial communities from Jervis Inlet, British Columbia, Canada - JV7_2_2 | ecosystem: Environmental > Aquatic > Marine > Inlet | place: Canada: British Columbia | collected 2016-10-06
AAGAAACAGGCTGAGATTGATAAACAGGCTGCAATTGAAAAGGCCCAAAGAGATGAGCAGGAACGCCAAGAAAAATTAAAGCGTGATGCCGAAGAAAAAGCCAAAAAAGAAAAAGAAATTGCAGATAGAAAAGCGGCTAATAAAAACCATATAAAAAAAATTAACCGTGAAATACTGGCAGACCTTGCAGAATTAACGATTGATGAAGAGCTTGGTAAATTGTTAATCACTGCAATCTACACCGGAAAAGTAAGAAATTTAAATATTCTTTACTAAAAAACACCCCGCAAAACTTAAGGTATGTTTTCCAGATCCATCCAGGGGAGGCGGGCGGGACTCCCCATTATTAAAAAGGTTTGGAATAATGATTAAAAAAACGACTGAATATAAAGGGACTGCAAAAAATGGTAAGTTTATCCCAGATGATAGAGAGTTATTTAAAACAGCTTTCTATCAGTTCGAAAATTTAAAGTGCCAGGTAACTGTAAGCCCTCCAAAACGGTCACAGAAGCAAAACTCTTATATGTGGTCTACAGTATATGAATTGATTAGAGACGCTTGTGGATACCTAACACAAGATGAGGTTCATGATGAGATGCGTATGTTATTCTGGTTTAAGTTTGGAAAATCTGGAGAGAAGTGTCCGAATACTACAAAAAAAATGAATACTACAGATATGGAAGACTACCTTGCAAAAGTAAGAGTATGGGCAAGTGAGTTTTTAAATATTTATATACCGTTACCTAACGAAAAATAGAAATGTACTGCATATCTATTGTTGTGCAAAATAAAATAGATTTTTCATGTTGTAGTTTTTCTCACTAATTTTAAAGGAGTTCAAGTATGGGTAATAAAGTTTACAAGGACAAATCATCATGTGCAGAAAAGAAGTGTGAGTTCTATAAAAATAGAATTTGTGTTGATCCGGTTGAATTTCGAATTAAAGGGGATGGTGATTTGTGTTGCCGTTTTCATCCAGACGCAGAACTAACCCGTTCGAAAAAAGCTGAAATAGGGTAATCAATTTTTCATTCCACAACAAGCTCATGTTGTAATGGTGGGGCCAATCTGGCAAAATACCACTACAACATGCGCCAAGCGTTGTTCGCAATTAAATTTTTCCTGGAGGTTATAAATGGAATTTAAAGAAAGTTGTACCGTTTGTCTGGCAGATGTTATTTGCAATGTTAACTTTCAAATAAATGGAGTTAGGTGTAAACAATTCCATAAACTTGTTGAAGAAAAATTAAAAAGTACGCCTTCGGCCGAACAACAGCTAAAGGCAGAAATTGCTAAGTGGGTGAGCACATACCCTGACGATATATCGAAATGCGACCCTGACGATGGGGACTACGAGACTATGTATAAAAATTTGTTATATGATATCAAACGCGCAACATCTGCCGTTTAGCGCACGTTGTTTGCAATTGGGCTAAAATATTGTAAAGATTTTAGCTAATTTTAATCTCTAAAAGGGAGGTGTTTTGAAAATAAAAAAAGTAAAATTAGAAGATAAGCCAGATGGTGCTTGGCTAAGTGCTGTTTTTTCTGATGGGAATCAATGTTGCATAAATGTGCAAAACAAAGCAGATAGTCTCTATAAAATCATGGTTGGTAATAACCCGCCAAAATCAAATTTTAAGGAACCGCCCAACAGTACGCCTTCGGCCGAACAACAAACAAAGGCCAAAATAGCTACTAATTTGAACGATATTTTAAAAAACTATGAGTGTGGCGATGCTGTCGATTCTATGGTAAGCGAGTGTCTTTCGCTACTATAGGCCATTTGCCCTAACGTTGTCGACAATCTCGTTTAGAAAACGAATATTATAAAAATTTTTAATCTTTTAATTTTAAGGAGCTTTTATGAATTACATGATGATTGATGGTAAGAAAATTGAGATGTCCGAAGAAACGGTAAATTCCTTCAGGGCAGCGCTTAAAAAAACAGAGGTTGACAAATTTTTAGAAAATTTAGACAGCTCTACAAGAAAGCTCATTTCTGAAAGAACGGAGTTTAAGCCGTTCATCGAAGATAAAATTCTACACGTTAAGCTGCCACGGGCAAATGGTAAGTGGTTTTTTGGATTAATGAATGGGTGTCAGCGCTTTTGTGAAAAAAAATCGTGTAGATATCCAGTGTCTCAGGATTTGTCCCAAAATGGTTATCTATCAATAAACCTCGATTAAAAATTTCAGGAATATTGGTAGCTCAAAACTCAACAATCGACAACAAATGCAAGTTGTCATTAGTAGGCCATAACCTGGCAGAAAACGACAACTATGCATCAAGCGTTGTGCACAAATTTTGGTGATTTTCTTATTGTAAAACATACAAAAAAGGAGCAGTTTTGTTTAAAAAAACAATATTATTTTGCGTTGGGTGGTTCGTTGGGTGTTTGGTTTGGAAGCTGTCAACAGATTTATCAATGGAGTGTTTTTTGGAAAGGGCCTTCTTCTCATTTTTTAGCGTACTGTCGTATTGGTTTGTATGCATTAAAAATATGGAGTCACCAAAATCAATCCACAACAAGCAAAAGCAATTATTAGTAAGTAATAACCGAGCAGAAAACGATTGCTATTTGCCCTAACGTTGTGCACAACAAAACAACACAGAAAGAAAATAAATGATTCTTGATAAAGCAAAGCAGGCGGGTAGGTATGGGAAGAAAGCGAAGGGGAGCCGGGTTGTTAATTATGTGGATAAGTTGCCAAAGAAAATAAAAGAGGCTACTGTATGGCAAAACTTCTCAAAAAGTGTAAGACTACTCTCTATTACTCTTATTGTAGGTAGTGAGGGACTGGGAGAATGTTTCACCTGTGGGAAGACAATCCCTATCAAAGAAGGTGACGCAGGACACTGTATAAGCCGTAGGATTAAGCCAACCAAATACAACAGAACGAACGTTAAGTTACAATGTAAGCGCTGTAATAAATGGTTGAATGGAAACCAGACAGCTTTTATTAAAAACCTTGGTATAAAAACATATACAGAATTGCTGGATTTATCAGGAATGTTTTTTAAGATAGATCAATCTTTTTTGAGTGAAGTAAACGAAGAATCAAAGTTTTTAATAAATAAAATTTGCAAGGCGAAAGGGATTGAAAAATGGTAAGATGGAAACCGCCTATAAGGTATTACAAAATACATTTGATTGATGCGTGTGGAAACGTTCTGTGCAAAACATGTATTTATAAATATAAAAAAAGAAGCAAACACAATATAATGTTTAATAGAGCTGTTGGTGGCACCGCTAAGAACGCTATTGCTTATTTTTTCGATAAATATATGAATCTTATGCATACAAATAATGAACCGTTTACTTATTAGGTGGATTTTTAAAAACATCCTCTTTGAACACTCCATTTTTAAATGTACCGTTTTTAAATGCTCCACCGCCTCGTTTTGCTTGTACGGGCACTGTTCCGGTTATAGATACGACTTGCATAGGTATTGATACAGATATGGTCCCGTTAATATCTTGTTGTACAACTCCGTTAATATCTACAACTTGGATTGGTATATTTACATCAACTGAGCCGCTGTTTATCTGAGACCCGTTAATATCTACAACCTGTATTGGTATATTAACGTCCACTGTACCGTTGTTGGTTTGCGCTCCAGAGATAGAAACAACTTGCATAGGAATATTTACATCAACTGTGCCATTGTTTATCTGAGATCCAGTGATATCTATAACTTGGATAGGTATATTAACATCTACAGCACCACTGTTTATCTGCACTCCTGTGATATCTACAACTTGGATTGGAATATTAACATCCACCGTGCCGTTATTTATCTGAGATCCGGCTATAGATACAACTTGGATAGGTATATTAACATCAACTGTGCCCGTTATTCCTGTCCACCCCGCAATACTAACCTCTTGCATAGGAATAGATACTGATACAGTGCCGGTGATGTTGGCACCGGCTTTGCTATAAAAGTACCTTTTTTTGGGCCTCGTTGAAATTCTCGGATAATGTCTATAGACATCATATCCCATTTTATTAAGTTCCTAATTCTTCAAAAATTAGAGTGCCTGACATCGTTAAGGAATCTGCTGGAGTTGTTTGTAATTCAACTATAAACAATCCTGATGGTGATATTACTGGCCTTGTTTCAGGAGTAAAGACGATATCCAAACCAGCCATAATATTGAAATTATACGCCCCTAAAAAAGTCCCTTCTGCACTCTGTGTTGTATTGTTTGCTTCACAAGTTCCACCAAAAGCTGAATCACCGACCGCCAACGGGGATGGTGTTACAGAAGAACCACCAGTACCTGTTGCAGTGCCCCTATGTACTAAAATATTTAGCATTTCGCTTGCCGCGTCTCCTGCGTCAGAAGACTGGGAAATGTGTATAGAATGAACTAAGACAACCCCCGTTGAAGGTGCTACCAATTCAAATAAATCTTGTGCAGCGGTTGCCGCTACCTCTTCAAATACTGCTGCGTACATTCTGCCCATTTTTTTATCTCCTTGTATAGTGAAATTTTACACTTTTATTTTTAAGCCAAGCTGGGAAATCTCCACCACTCGCAGCCCCTGCGATTTCATCGCAACCGATATCACAAGTTGTCCCGCTTCTTGTTGTACCATCAATATCTGTTGTTGGTACAGTTGAATCTGTTGATGGCCCTACGCCATTCCCTTCAATATTACCTCCGGCTATAGCTGTGAAATCGCCTGTGGTAACAGCCGTTTTTTCATTGCCCCAACTTGATGATAATGGTTGTTGATTTGTTGACTCGCTAAAGATCGTATCCAAATCGTCATCAGCGCAATTGTACTGTACTGCCGTTGCCGTCCCTGCACTATCAATATCTGTGCCATTATTACCGAAGTTACTGTTTTTAATAGTATATGTTGATCCTAAGTCAAACTCTATGCCATCACTGGTACAGTCAAAAACGTCATTATTATAGAATAAGTAAGATCCGGCTCCAACAAGAATTCCATCATATAGATCAAAGAATACACAGTTTTCAATAATCATATCATCAACATCTTCGGTGCTATTCAGAATTCCCCTGGCTGTTGACATTGACGTTATAAACGTAAAATAACACCCTGACACTCTTATGTCATTTGAAGCACTGAGTGTATTAAGCCCTATGCCCCACCCGCTACCACTTGGTGTGATCTGTAAATTAACAAAACGAATATTATCGTCAAGAACGTCTATTGTTGCGGTGTCTGCGCCTGTGATCTGGTACCTGCTTGCATCAATACCTGTTTTAAGAGCCTCGTTCCCGGTATTTGCTTCAACTTGTATATAATCAGCAGCACTTGCAAAAGTAGAACCGTTAAACGAAACAACTGTGTCATTTGTTGATCCATCACAAAGTATTTTTAAATAGTCACCACTAAACGCGGCCTGTTCATTAGCTTCAGCTTCTGCAAGTGTGGCGTATGCTCTTGTAGCACCGGCTGTTCCGTTGGTTGTTCCGTCACCTCCAGCAGTTGATGCTGTGTTAACATATCTAAGGATTTCAGCCATTAAGCCTGATCCTCCATATAATTGACAAATTGCGTCCTTGTCACAACTAAATATCTATTATCTCTTAGCTGATTCTGCATACTGGTTGACATGTCACCCCACCGGATTCTATATCTAAGCCGTTTTGTAACAACCCCGTTGCTTTCTATTTTACCTATATAGTTCTGAGCTTCTTCGACACTCATTCCATTTACGCGCAACACAACAAAAACACTATTTGGAGCAGGGGCCTCTGATAACGGTTCATGAACAGAAAAAAGCTCACCACGCCTAAAGCGAGCGTTGACTTTTGACTGTAACAAGTCAAACGCCCGAGCCTCCCGAACTGGTGACATGTTTTTGTTTATTATCTGCAGTTGAACACGAGAAATAGCTTCTGCACTATCTGCCCAGTGTCCACCCTTGTATACAAGAAAATCAGCCATTAATTAGCCTTTTCCAACGGTTCCAATAATATTTTTTTGATCACCAGTAAGCTCTTTGTAGTCTGCTAAAACCCTGTCTATATTTGCAATAGCATCTTCAATATCAATTTTCGCTGCTCCACTATTGAGCAAATGCTCCACATAATGAACTAAATTATCGTGCAAATCCATATTTGAATCTACTTTAAAACCTTCCATTTATATCTCCTATGCTGCTGGTTGTGTAAAAGTTCCACTTGTTAAAGATACTGTTACTCCAGAAGAAATTGAAGTACTATTTAAATTAATATCAGCGGCAGACGTTGATACAGTTCCTTCCCACAAAGTAGTGTCTACTGAATCAACAAAACGACAAACCGCAGCCACTCCAGTGGCAAGTGCTGTGTCGTCTGCGATTGCGGCCAGAGTTGTAACCCCGTTGGTCACTGAAGTCGCTGACGGATCTGTGAACGCGTGTTCTGACAACATTGTCGCAAATGCTGCGGTAAAAATCTGAACCTTTCCAGCCCCGGCCCCTTGGTCTAATGCTGTTGTTAAGACGGTTACAAGAGTTGTCCTGAGTGCATTACTAATTGCATTCATAGCCATAAAAACCTACCTTCTGAAAGCTCCGCGCTTCCTCTTAATATAATTATGTTTAAGGTTAAAATCTATTGGTTTAATTTCACCCTCTAATATTCTCAATGCAATATTGTCACTTTTTACAAGTGTTGTAAAATTTCCCTCTATATCTATAGTGTGAGTCTCGTTGTAATTGTCTGATGAAAACAAATGTTTCTTGCCCCATCCGAATTTATCACCATCTTTATAACCATAAGTTGCCGATTCTTCAAAGCTGCTCAGAAGCTCACAAACTGCTATTTTTGCCTTGCCATTTGAAGCAATAGAAAGAGTACTGTTTTTGTATTTCTTGCGTTCTGCCCTATCCACATCAAACGACAACAACAAAACACCATCATGTTCTTTTAGGTGGTCACATTGTCTATATGGATCTTTGCGACATATTACAGCTTTTTTCATAAATACTCTTTCAGCATTTCAGGGTTTTTCATTATTTCAAATTTATCTAAAAACGGGCCAGTGTATTTGTCTGGTTTCGGGCCTGCGCTGTATAGTACAAATTTTGCTTTTATTTCCTGTTCTTTCATAATTGCTTTTAAAACTGTTCCATACTCTTCTGTGTGGTGTCTCAAGTCCGCAAAAACAATATCTATTCCACTCATTTTTAAATGATACAAAGCGTTTGTTATATTATCCGCTGTGATCAATTTACAGCCCGGTTTTAAGGCTCTTATTTTCTCTGATAACATTATAGTACTTTCAAGCTCGTCATCAAAAATAAGGATGTTTAAACCGCTTCTATCTCCATAGTTTCCAATATGAACCTCATTTGTAAGTGTCTCAATCTTCCTTAAAATTCCCTTGGTGAACTTCTCATCAAAATCACAGTTCTTTTCAATGCTATCTATTTTGTTATTAACTTTTTCAAAAGCCTGGACGATTCTTAATACAGCAAGTGCCAAAAAGAGCAATACTACTGCATAATTTTCCATGTCATTTTCCTAATAAAGTTTTTTTCTCGTTCTGTAACTGTTCAAGCTTTTTCTTGTCTTTATCATCCATAGTTATCAAAACCATATTTACTAGTTTATCAATAGTCTCATTTGTGGCTTTCTGGCCTTTTATTAATTCCGCTTGACTTGTTTTTAAATCCTTTACCTTTTCCTCAACTCTTTTATCAATGTATTCGTCAGCGTAAGGCTTTCCAATCCATATAACAAGAGTAAGAATCATCCCTATTGTGGTGCCGGTGGTCTTAAGAAAGTCCATTACCTTTTTAATTTTGTCCACTCACAACCACCTTTCGACAATAAAGAGATTCTCCTGAACATTCCCCTTCACCCTTTGATGCGATAATATGAGGATCTTCAAATCCAAGGTATCTATAAGCCTCTGTAGCACGTTTAAGACCTAATCGGTAATTATATACGTCTGTACCTGTTTCGTCTGCATATCCGACTACCTGAAGTGGCCCTGTTGGTAGATTCCTAACAACATCAAGTATGTGTTTTGCCTCTGGTGATAATTCGTAACTATCAAAGCTGAAATACACAGTTACATTCACCGGGGCTGGTTCACAATCAACAAACTCTTTTTCAATTGCTACCACAGTGTCATACATAATCATAGTTTTTATAACGGGCTTTTCTACTACTTGTATTTTTGTTATCTCTTTGGTGCAGGACATAGCCAAAAATAGGAATAGAATAATACTACTTTTTAGATTCATTTTTCAAAACTCCTGGCAATTTGTTATTGATAAAGGATTTTACAAACTTCTTTAAGGGGTTGTAAATTGGTGCCGCGATCATGTCAAAAAGTATATCATCTTCTTTTTTAGGAGACAATTTTATTTTTACTTCCCACAGTCTAAAAACGACCATTACTACTATGATAATAATTAAATAGTTTGCTTTTAAAAATTCTATAAATTGAGCGTCCATTATAAAGCTCCTATAATGATTTTAATGTTCCAAGGTTCTTCTTTTGCGACTTTAGAATTCCCTCATTAAACTTATCAACATGCCCATAGGCTTGTTTAAACATCTTGGCAATTGCCCTATCAGGATCATTAAGAGCCTTAAAGACTTCTTTTATGCCTTTTCCAGCAACTCCCTTAGTTAACAACGCAGGGTTTGCGGTTAGTAGTCCTGCCGCTATATCTCCACCTGTAAATAAGTCGGTCATATCAATAAGACCAACCTTTGCGCGCCTTGCATTTACAACGGCCCGTTTATTAACGTCTTTTTCTATGGTTTTTAAAGCTGCGTACTTTGCTTTTATAGGAGAATACTGTGTCCCAGTAGCATTTGTAATAATATCGTCAAGGTCTTGACGCATAACGCTTGCGATAGATGCGTCAATCTGTGCCTTGGCTTTTGTTGCTCTACCATCATAAAACCCAGCTAAAGAACTGTTTAAATCTGAAATCCTTCTCTCTATAATTTGTGGCGATTGCCCATGCAATTCGACCAAATCGCCTTTTATTTTTTTTGCGTATTCTCTAACCTCTGGTGAGTTACCAAGATCCTTAGACCATTTCTCTAACTGCTCGTTTACGTTTGATATATTAAACTTTGCACCACCTTGTCCTGCTTCTTTTGTTAGGCTGTAGTATTGATCAAATACAATTTTTTTAGCCTGTTGTATAGCACTTGCCATATCACCTGCTGATTTTGGATAAGGTATGGCCTCACCAACATCATTAGTTATTTTTATCAAATCTTTGTTTTCTGCGATTACCTTTACCGCATCATTGGATTTTTTATTAAATCCAACTCTTTTTGTAAAATCCTTTTTTCCTGGAAAATCTGGCTTGACACCTTTACTGATGCCTTTATCAATAATTTTATCAAGTTTTCCAACACCGTCAACACTCTTATCGAATGCTCCTTTTTGTACTTTTTCAAATGCTTCCTTGGCAAGTTTCTCTGCTACTTCTTCTGTAACCTCTTTACCAAATTTCTTAATTATAGCGCTCTTGATTCCTGGCACAGCTTTTGCGATACCGAGAGTTGCAAGGTCTATTGCAGTATTTAGCGCAACGTCTCGTATTAGTCCCTCTGTGCCACCTTCTTCAAGTGCAGAGGCTGCAAATGGAATGTTAGCCGCTGCGCCTTTTGCAAGATTTATACCGATTTTCCCAAGTGTGCCTAATTCTTTTCCACCAGGAATAAGAGTGGTTGCCGCAATCCCTAATCCGGTCTTAGCTGCAAATTCCCCTACAGGCCGCTTCCTTTGAAATGCAGCCTCAGCTTCTGGTGTGAATGGTTTTCGCTCTGTTTTCTTTGGTGGCCTAAATGCCCCACCGCGAACATCAAGAGAAGTCAGAGATCCGATATTTGTAGTTGGTCTTATTTTTGGTTTTGTAGGCTCACCGGTAATCAAAGATTGTAAGTTTAAATTCTCCTTTGGCTTTGGGATGAGTCCTGCACCTGTTTTCCCTATACCCTCACCAATTCCAGTTAATAAGCCACCTGTAGAGGCAAGCGGCTCCTCCTTAAAGTCCTTAAAAAATTGACCCGTGTTTTTAGCACCACTGACTATAAGGTCGCCCGTTTTTTGAAGAAGGCTTTTCTTTTCTGGTTCAGATTGTAACGCTAAAGATTTTCTTTTTCTGAGCCTGAGAAGTTCTAACTCTTCTTGTTCTGTTAGTGGCATTATTGAATAGTCCCTTCTAAGGCTTTTCTTTCAAGTTCTTCAAGTCTGGTTTCATCTTCTTTAGAAAAACTTGTTTCGGTTTCCACTGTTTCTTTTTTAATATCGTCATCACCGACTATATTCTTTCGCGCGTTGCTTGCTGTCTTTTGATACTTCTCAAACCAATCCTCATCACCCTTAGATAGCTCTGTGCCAAATATACCAAAGTCTTCTATATGCTGATCTATTTTTGCAAGAGCAACAATGCGCCCTTTTTCAGAAGTTAAATTTTTAGTATCTAATATTAACTTTTCAAATACTTTCCATTCTCCTGCGCTAATTGCTGCCCCTGAATCTTTACGGCCTAATCTATTTTTTAGATAAGACATTGCACTTTCAACTTCTGGATTGGTAAAACCACCAATAAGAGGCAGCCCTCTTTCAAATACCCCAACCTTATTTTCTTTCAAAAGTTTTCTTAGTTGCTTAAATCTAACTAAAGCCGCCCCTGTTTCTGTTATGCCTGTTACAATTGGGACAGAGACTTTCTTCTGACTTGGGTCTTTTGCTTTTGCCTCTGCTAAATCTTTTAAATACTGGTTTTTTATTGCAGTATCTTCTCTATCAAATTCTCTTTTTAATCGAGACTCTTCTACTTTTGCATCAGCAAGAAGCTTGGCAGCTTCAGTCTTGTCACCTTTCTCTTCCAGCCGTATACGCTCTTTCTCTTCCCCGGCTGCAATGGATGCTTTGCCGGATTCAAAATCGTCAATTATTTTTTGGTTGTTAGCCGCTTGATTTTTAAATGCTGGATTGTCCGCAGCTTGATCAAAAATAACCTTTAATTTTCTGGCTGTTTGTACTTCTTCAGGTTCTTGTTCTGGCTCTACCTTTGAAAGTTCTCCAGCCGTATTAGGCCTAAATACCGATGTTGTTGGCGCTTCTGCCGCTTGTTGTCCTGGCTTCAATACTCCATCTGCCGCGATTTCGTCAGGTGTTGGAATTTCAGGAACTTCAACCTCTTTTGATGCGCCGGCCATTATTTCAGCGATGATTGCTTTCGTCTTCCGGCATTGAGTTTCTTATTTGCTCACCACGAGACGAATCTTCGAGCGCTCCAATCTCTTCCAAAACAGCTCTGGAACCTTCAGGAGTTTTGGTTTTTTCTATCAAGTCCTCATCGTCAATAGCATCAATAATCATGGTATTTTTTGCGTCTGACTTATCAGCAAAATCAGCCTCAAACTCTGCGTCTTCATCACTAAAACCAAACTTTGTTTTGTATATTTCTGCAATCTGTCGTTTAGTTTCTGCGGTAGCTTCTGACTGTGCTTGATCAGCAGCAAGTGTTGACTCTGCGCCTTTTGTTCTTGCGGTCTGTTCTCTGAGTCGCAGATCTTCGAAAGGCTTTCGTCTTTCTCGCTCCTCTTTCTTTTCAAAGAAAGAACCCAAACCCGTTGCAGCCTGACTAACACCACCCAAAACACCAGATGCAATAGATAACCCAGCGGTTGAACGCCCTCCTAAATTCCTAACTGTCATTATGCAGCCCTTCTTGTTGGTTGGAATTGACTTGAACCCAAATTTCTTAGAATTGAAGCAAAGTCTTGAGTTGAACTATTATTTTCTCGTGCTGTTCTTGATGGTAGAGCTAAAGATTGTTGCTGAAAATCTAAGCCCTGGATATTTGCATCTCTTGTTATCTGAGCCTTTGCTTTTCTAAACTCTTCATCTCTCAATGCTGCGATTTCTTCGGCTCTTGAGTTTTGCAATTGGTCAGCTTTTGCCTGTCCAAGTCCAGATACGACACCGCCTGCCACATCAGCGACGGCCGAGATTCCTTGTATAGCTGTTGGGCCTGCGTTGCTTGATTGTGATCCACCGACAGTCGCACCGGCAAGTCCTGCTGCATCCCCTGCCGATATCGTCGGCGCTTGTGGTGCTGCCTGTGGTGCTCCGAGTGTTGGTGTTTTTGCGCGTCCTTTTCCTATCCCCTCTCTTGAGGCTTGGGTTGCGCCGATTCTCTTTTGTGCTTGGCTTCCAAGAGTTCCTAAATTAGTACTTCTGGATCTTTGTTGGTCAATTTCCCTTTTCTGTTCTGCCGTTTTTTCTGCCTCTTGCTGATCTATAATTAATTGACGCCTTGCTCTTGATGCAGACACGCCTGCCTGTGTCCCTTTTGCCGCTAAAGAGGCAATCAAACCTATTACTGTTAATACTGTTCCTACTGGCATAATTTATTCCGTTGGGTTTGGTATATGGAAAAAATCAAAAACACTTCCACTTATCTCTGCTTCTTCAGGTGTTAATACGCGACTTAGATCTTGTCTTCTATTATCGTTTCTGTCTGATGCTGTGATAGTTACTGTTTCATTTGTTCTTGGGTTTGTCAAAACATAGTTTGTGTCATCGTCACCCGCTTGGCTTGATCTGCTTATAGAATCAACATACAAAAGAGTTCCATCAATGTTTACAAACCCGCCTTTTTCAAACATGCTATATGTAGATCGTGCCTTGCCACCGTCACCCTTAAATCTTTCTACAAATCCCCATTCTCTATTATTTACATGGTGGTTCCTTGGATCGTTTCCGACTCTTGGAACTGTAATGTCTTGTAAAAAGCTTTGATACAATTCATCATTTGTTGCAAGCTCGTTATAGTCTCCAGTGGCTTTAATATCTGTTCTCTTGTTAGCTAAAACGCTCCCACCCTCTACATTATAAATAGTTTCTGCCAAGTGGTTTCCAAAGGCTGTTTGGTTCTCATTGTTTAAACCGACAAAACGCTCGTTCCCATCTTCGTCAATTTCGTATGTTCCTGCGTCAAGCTTACCATCTCCATCAGCGTCTCCAATAGTTAGCGCCCATTGGAATTGCTGGTTCACATAGTCGGCTGCTAATGCATCGTGTAATGCACCTTGATCCGGCTCTGTAAACTCAAACCCATCCGGCAGGCTGCTAGCCATAACAGTCTGTTGATAATTGGTCAATACGCTTGGATCGAGTCTACCACTCAAAACGGCGTCTTTTAGTTCTGCTATATTTGATTCAAATTGTGCAATATCTAATCCTTGCTGTTGCATTTCAATTTTTGCCTGATCAACCGCAGATATACTTTGATGCAATTTCATTTCCTGGTCAAACTGCATATTTGTTAATACTTTTGTTCTGTAAAAATCCTCTTCTTCTCTGGCAACAAGTAACTTGTCATTAAGATAGGTTAGTGACTTTTGAAAGCCTTGTTCATTTGCAATTTTGGCCATTTCCTGACCATGAGAAAACTTCATAAGCTCTTGCTGCCTGCCAACATCGTCATCAGCCTTTGCCGTTGCAATCTCTGCATCCATAAGAGTTATTTTCTCGTCATGACTCATATCATTAGTTTGCAATTTCAGCTGCAGTTGTGCCCGGTCGGATTCAATCTGCTTAGTTAAATCTCTATCTTTTGTTGCTTCTGCTGTTTGTTGTCTGCGATCAAGTAAATTTTCCATCCTGGCAAATTCATTTTGCCCTATACGTTCATTTGTACTGTGGATTCTACTTAATACGCCCTCTGTCCTCCTGTAACTAAGGTCAGCTTTTTGCATCTCTTTAGCTAAATCAGCCTGCATATTTTCAATGGTTAATCTTGTTGCATTATCATTATTGCTTATTGCGGTTTGCAAGTCCCTGTCAAGTGCGCTTTGTGCTCCTTCAAAGTCCTGGCTCTGGATTAATAAACCTGAATCGATACGACCTTTTAACTCTGTAAGCTCGTTTTGTGCATCAATTCCTACCTGCTGCATGTTTTCATCACTGGCTATTCTTGCAAATGCCACTTTTTCAGAACTTGCAAAACCTTCACGAGCTAAATTACCGCGCAATGTTTCAATATCTCTTGCAAGCCTATCATCACCATCAGCTAAAGCCTGTTGTAATGCTCTGTTTAGTGCTGTTTCTGTCCGTTGAAAGTCTTGGTCGGATAATTGCGCCCCTGAATCTATAAGCCCTTTAAGCTCTACTAATGCCTCTTGAGCGTCAATACCAACACCCTGCATTATCTCATCACTTGCAATTCTGGCAAATGCGACTTTCTCACTTGATGCAAAACCTTCTCTTTGTAGATCCCCTCTCATTTTCTCTATATCTCTTGCAAGTTCATTGTTCCCATCTGCTAAAGCCTGTTCATGCGCCCTGTTTAATGCTTCCTCAACTCTTGCAAAATCTTGATCTGCTAATTGCTGGCCAGCCTGTATTTTCCCACCTAATTCAGTAAGTATTACTTTTGTTTCATTGTCTAACGCTGCTAATTTTTCACCGCTGGCAATCTGTGCGAATCCGAGCCTTTCAGAGCTGGCAATTTGCTCTGTTCCTTGTTCCGCCGCTCTGGTTCCTAACAGTCTATTTATTGCCTCTGTTCTTAATCCTGATTTTGTACGGGCCACGTCTTGACCTAAGTTTAAATTCTCAATCTGTGCCTGTCTATTTGTAATAGTCTGATTCTGTTTTAGTTGTTGCTCTAAATCGGTCTGTTCTTGTGCGCCTCTCAATGCAAGATTAAAAGCGGCCTCTCTGGTTCCTCTTGTGCCTGAAGTGTCAGCGGCTCCCTGTCTAAACTGTTTAAAACCTTCACCCCTTAAGCGCGCTCCTTTGTCTAATTGAGATTGTACATTTTGATCTGTAATAATTGGCTGCGGCTGCTGAATTAATTGTTGCGCCTGACGTTCTACTATGCCAAGTGTCTTATCAGGTTGCGCGGCTTGTCCTGCCAATGTTTGAGCTTGTCCTAGTGTATTGGCTGGCTGTGGTGGCGCTTGTTGTACTTCCTGTGGTGGTACGGGTTGCAATAATTGGTCATTCTGCAAAAATGGTAAATTCTGTGGTCTATTTAAACCCGTCTTTTGTTTTAAAGTTGATACTGGTGGCATTTTTAATTATCCTCTAATATAAGATCAAAACCCGCTGAAACATCCATATCATTCTGACTTGAAATCACTTGCAATTTTAATATTCCCGGCCCTGTAAATTTATTGTAAGGATTGAAAGGGTGCGGTGATCCATCACTTGTTCCGGTTGATAGTTTTGCAGTTGTATGTTTTATTAAAAAAGTTGTAATCTCTGTTTGTGGCTCTGGATTGTATAGCATGTCACAGTCTACTGCTATAGTTCCACCGCCTGACTTAAGAATACTATAATAAAACTGTGTCATGTATGCAGTTTGTGTTGATGGTATCCCATAGATTGCCATTTTGGTTTGACCTTCTAACGGGTTAAATTGTGCCGTCACTGTTGCGTCTGTTGCTGCCGTTGCCTTGACATATCCGACATTTGGCCCCGCTGTGCCTTTTGTTAAAACTTTCATTCTATGTACAATAACATAACTATTTACAGTATTTGGCCCCGTTATACCATCCATATTTACAACTTCAGAAGTTTCCTTAGTGTCCCAATCGACCAGCCCATAAACTTGTATTGTTCTGGCTCCTGTACCTGTCACGCTATCATTTGTTGACGTTGATGTGATTGCATGTATTCGGGCTTGAGTTGGTGCAATCCAAATATCTATATTATCGGTACTATTCGCACCGTCCCATACATCGGTTTTTGTGTTTAAATCTGCGTTTGTTGTTCTGCCAAATTTCTTATCACAATAAGTATTTGGTATTCTTCCCGCTGCAATTTCTAACTTATAATCTATAGCATAAGTTCTTACAGTATCCATCACTATGACTTGTGCAGTGTCAGCGATTTTAACAAAAGACGTGTCACCGTTGGAAGTAACATACAAAGCGCTGTCACTCGTAACCTTTGCAGGGGTTCCGGTTATCTGATCAACTATTGTAACCTCTGCAAAATCAGAGGCTATAATTATTATAGGCAATAGTAATATTAAAATTAAACGGTGTACCAATTTAATCCATCCGTTCTAATTGTTGGCGAACTTCCTACAGATACTTTTTGTGTATCTTCATTTTTAATCTGTTGGCCTAATTTAGCTGTTAATGTTACTCTATTTGCAACACCATCAAAACTTCTTACCTCGTCAGTTCTTGGAAAGCTGAATTGTGTATTTTCCGAACCTTCACAGCTTGGTAAGTCTACATTAAAAGGGCCGTTTGTGGCGTCAAGCTCTACTAATATATGATAACCGCTTTTGTAGGTTCCTATAAGAGTGTTTCTGTAAGTGTTTAGTTTTATTGTTTGTGTTTTCATATTTATCTTATTCTGTATGTTACTTGCAAGCTGTGACCTGTGCCTTTGCTGCCTGATGCTGTAAAAGTTCCGACTGTTCCTGTTGGGCCAGAATATAAATACATCGTTCCAGTTGCTTCTATTTGTATTTGTCCAAATACAGCTACTGTATTGTCAAAAACTACAATGTTAAATCTGTCTGTCGGTGCAGTGGTTTTTTGCAATTTCGCAGGAAGTCCAGTCAAAGAACATGATGTTGTATTACTTGTACCTGATACAATTGGGATTTGCAATGTTACAACATTGCCAATCTTTGTATAAAAACATGTTCCCGTGGGAGAAGTCGTGCATCCTGTTAAAGTTGCAGTAAAACTTCCCGTATCATTAATAATAATAGAATCACATTCAATAGTCGCTGAAAAGGTAGAATCAAAAGTAACATCAGAAGTTGTCAAAACGTTTTGATCCATATCGTATAATTCATTAACACCTTGACCTGTGTTAATTGTAGCAAATACCACGGCATCAGTTGTCTCTATGTCCTGATTCATCGCGTATACTTCATTGTTTCCTTGTCCTGTGTTTATTGTGTTAGTGTGTGATTGGCTTGAAAAAACAGTATCCCTTGCCCTTATTGATCCTGCAACTACCAGTTTTTTATCTGGGGTTGTGGTGTCTACGCCCATAAAACCAGAGCTTAATATTTTTAAATTATTCGCAGCTCCATTGTATATGTTAAAATTAGAACCACCAGCCATTGAGAAAGAATTTTCAAAAGGTTTCGATGAATGGGTATTTATGAAAGAACTTATTGTTAAACCGTTATTTGTAGAGGATAAAGTCAATGCAGCCTCTCCACTTGTCCCGGTGCTCATGTTTGTAATTTGCGCCCTCTCTTGACCGTCCGTTGACTTGGATAGTACCATAAGGCTTGCGGGTGTTCGTGTTCCAATCCCAACCCGCCCGACACTATCAATAAATACCACACTATCATGAGCAGATAAAAAAGTCAAACCGCTTACACTATTCGCTTTTGTAGTGTCTGAATTATGTCTTTGTGATTTTAAATATTTGCTGTAAGTTGTATCAGCGTTTAGTATTGAATCTATACTGGCCTTTTGAGATTCCAATAATGTATAATATGCCGTGTCTCCTGTTAAAGTGTCAATTTCTGACTTGCTTGAAAACATTGTATCGGTTGTTAAAGTGTCAATATCTCCACGCTGTATCTTTGCTGTATCACTTGTTATTGTATCAATGCTTTGGGCCGCTCTCATTTTGTTCACAGTATCAACGACATCATTTACCCTTGCATATACCGTATCGTAATTAGCGTTAACCTCTGAAGACCTCGCAGGGGTTGAAGGTGAAAATATAAATGGTTTTGTGATATCATCTAAAGAGTAAATTGATATTGCGAAAAGTAGTATAAAAAGTATGTTTTTCATATTCCGTTCCCTGTCTGTAATTTAACTAATACATTTAATTCTGACATATCAAAATTTATATCGTTAGCCGTCTGAGATAATTTTATATTCCAAGAGTAACCGTGAACGCCTTGATCGCCTTTAAACTCGTATTGTTGTAAACTTTCGGCGCTCCACGAATCCACATCCCATGTAAAATCCCAGTTTGTTTGTCCTGTGCTTGCAGCGTCTGTTTCCTGTGATATTGTGTTCCCTGGATTATCAACTATTGTAACTAAAATAGTCATACCTGATTTGGCCTGAAATAATACCCGCATATTTTCAATAGTTGAATCAGTAAACATGTTTTCTCTTATTGTCTTACTTAATACATACATTAGCATATTAGTTGCAGTTGTCAAATATGTTCCAGCGTCCTTATATAATCCAATCTCTGTTGTAGCTGTTGAAAGCTCTTTATATATCGTGCTTGACGCTGTGAAAGATTGCCCCATGAATAACGTATTTGAAGAATCTTTTACTATATAATTGCACCCTCTCCCTAATATTTCCCAGGGTGTTTTATTGTTGTCTACATCATAAAAAAGAGTTCTGCTTAAATTTAATGCGAAAGTCCTATTATTATTTGTGCTGTTTACGTTCGTGTCCATAACGGATATCAAATATTCTATCCGGTTATTTCTCCTATAGACTATTCCACACGGTCTATGGTCGCTGTCATCGTCAGCCCATACCCTATCTAAAACAGGCCGTATATTGTAACCATAGTCAAATGGTTCAAAGGCCATAGTATCGGCTCTAAACACGCCGATTCTGTCCTCTGTCATACCAATACGGTTGCTGCTCCACTTTCCAACTGTGCGCATGTATTCAAAAGAAGTCTGCCTCTCGTAATGTTCCACTTTTGCGTTTATATCAGCGAAAGGCTGAAACATTACCCCATCTGATTTAGTGTTAATACAAAGGTGTCCACCGCAATCAAACAAGCCAGTAATTTTATGGTGATATCTAATAAAATTATTTAAAGGCCATACCTCTAAATCATATTTATTAAAACCCTTTTCAGAAAAATAGAGAATATTGTTTTTGTATCCAAATAGTCTACGATCAAAGAAAAATAGAAACTCTAAATTAGCCGGTATTAGGTCGTTGAATGCTGCTTTATTGCCATAAGTAAGCGTTAAGCTGTTAGGAGTCGCACTGGTTATTGTGAAAGATGTTGTTGTATTGTCTCCAGTTTCATCCCATAAATAATAAGTTGAAAGCCCCGCGTAGGTCATCCATATTACCTTATTACCAACTTGGGCATCTGCACTATTCGCAAAGCTTGCAATATCTATACTTCCACTGCCACCACCGCCTGAAATAGTAACATTTGCAATTAAAGACACTCCGTTTGCATCTTTACCGCCCGTTGAGTATAAAACATCCGCCCCGCTGACCTGTCTTGCATAACTTGCATATAATTTATAAACACCATCCGGAAGACTTCCCCCTGTGGTTTGTGGTGTGGCTGTTACACCTGTGGGTGCTGCAATTCCAATCCTGTACGCTGTGGTTCCTTCAATTTTACAACCTCCAGCACCATTAATACAGTAGAAACTACCAAATGCAGAGTCGGCCCACGCTTCCCCTTGTCCGGTCATATCGTATTTTTCAGTTAAACCGCCCGTAGACTTGTTAACTTCATACAACTTACCGCCATGTACTTCATATAAGTGCTGTGAACCGTCTATCTCTGCATGGTGAAACTCTCCCCTTAACAAATCGTCAATGGCATTCTGAGCCGTTAAATTTATGGCTCCGGGCCACCTCTTAAAACCATTCTTTGGAAAAATAGCGTTCAGACAATCACTTGATTGATTTCCACGTATAGAGATAGCAGGATCATTTAAATTAACCCCTCCTGTGTAATCAATAAAGTCTATAACTTTTTCTTTATCTGATGCTTTTAAAGACATTATCTATTAAACCTCAAAGTTTTGTTTGAATCTGTGTTATTTCTTCTGCCAGGGTTGCCACCAGCTAAAGAAAATGTCTGCGGTGTTACTTTACTACCATAATGATCTCTCATAACTGGCCTTGTATTAGCGTTAACCCATTGAGTAGTGTTTTTATAGTCGTTATACGCATCATTGTACTCTTGTACGAATAATTGGTGTTGTTTTGGGTTTCCTTTACTGGATGTATTGATCTTTTGAGCCTCAAGTATAACCAGATTGGCAGGAAAATAACTGTATTCTGTGCCCGATCCTGTAAACTTTTCCAGCGTTTGAACATATCTCATTTTTAAACTAATTACACTTGGATTATTAAACGTCATTACGCGGCTTTGTCCGGCTGCTTTGGTAAACGCATTCGTCATCTTATAACCAAACGTTTCATCGTTGCCCTCTTCATACCATTGAGTTGGTACATTATCGCTATAATCTGCAATATCAACAATACGCCCAAAGTCTGATAAGTTTGTATCAATTGCATAAGCTCCATTAGAATCAAGAGACAATGAGACAAGCAACACGAGATTAGACCACGCCTTTTTATTCCAAAGGTTCTGTGTTGCCCGATTAGCTAACGACAATTGCAAATCCGATACCGATTTACCCGACCGGCTGTTTATAGTCCAATCGGATAAAATCGGCTGTATATCGTCTGCATATGTACTTTTAAAATATGACACTATTTACCCTCTATAGCTGCGAGTTGTGCTTTAAGATCCGCAACTTCATCAATAAGGCCTTTTTTCTCTTGCTTCTCTTTGTAGGCTGCAAAGTTGCTTGTTTTCTCGTGTGTTTCTTCATTCCACAGGTTGACATCTTCGCGCTCATTGGCAAGATATCGCAATCTTTTGATCAGTTCCTGCTCCTGAAGATCTTCTGTATTAGGATCAACTTCAATAAAGCACAAATAACCCTTCGACATCTTATCATTAAGAGTGGTAAACGGTTTTGATTTTTGAATAATTATAGGATCACCGGCCGCGTTGTACCGTTCAATATTCTTGTTGTCTCTTTTTATAAGAGGCTCTCCGGTTGTCCTATTAACTGCGTTAAAAAAAACTTTATCAGTTTTATTGTAAGAATAGTACCGTTCTTTAGGAAGTTTATTTTTCTTTACTTCCTTAGTTTCTTTTACTTCCTTAGACATAGTATTTTCCCTTTTCTGAGCACGTTTTGCACGTTCTCTTTTATTTCGTTTATCTTTTTTTTCTCGATCTGTCATAATTTCCTTAAAAGTAGGGGCTTTTTACACCCCTACCAAGTTATCTATTTCTTTGTATAGTCCTGGTTCTTTCTAAAATACAACCACTGATAATCTGGAACAATTACAGCCGATGCAGTAAAGTTATTAAACCTTAACCATATATAATGAGCTGCAACAGTAGACACATCTAAAGTGGTTTGTAATGGCCCTAATAATGGCATAATTGTATCACCAAGGGCTTTCCACCGGGAAGACGTATCAAGAATACTATTAGTAGCTGCAAGTTGGTAAAACACGGCTAAGCTATCACCTGCGGCCAAATTTGTTCCAACAAGATTCAATGATTTGTGATTTGGTTGATTCGTTCCACCAAAATTTAGAGGAAAAGGCCCAACAATCAAAAAGTCATCAACTGCAATAGTATCTCCTGTATCCTCTGTATTATCAAAAACTGTGTGCCTGATAATATCAGAGCCTGGAGTAGACTGCTTATCTATATTTGCATTTTCAACAGTTGCTGCTATTACTGCGGTTGAATCTGCTGCATACAGAAAAGAAACGAACAACACAATAAATAATATTAGAAACTTTTTCATGATATGCCCCTTTCTTAGAATAGGTCAGTTACCCAAGTTAAAGTATTACCAGCGTCTTTAGTCTCAATACCGTGGAATGCATAGATTTCATCCTGAGTGAAGAAAGCTTTATTATCCTGAATACCGTTATTTGGCTGTAAATCATGGTCTTGCTGATATACATATCCAAGGTTCCTTGGAGCCATAACAAGCATTTTGTCCTTCAATGCTTCCTGATTAAAAGCTTTGTGCTTAACTAAAGAAATTTTTGGCCCAGCTGTTACAATATCATAAGCTGTAATACCAAATTTATCAAGCTCTCCGGATTTATCAAGAGAAAGTTTCGCGTCCATCTCATCAACCAATCTACCATGATACTCGTTTGAACAAAGAGCAATATAAGTATCGTCATCATTCATCTGATCACCCATTGAAAGTGGTAAATTCTGACGTATCCAAGAAAGATCACCAGCGTTATTAGCATTTACGCTATTTGCAGCAAGTGATACAAGCCCATCATTAGTCATAAACTCACCAGTAAAACCAGTTTGAATACCTGTAGTAGTATTCTTTGTGGCTTTATCTGCGGTCATTTCAGAAAAAATCCAGTTACGTTCCATAGCTTCCATTGATTCCCAAAGTAGATGTTGCTTCTCTCTGGAAAGTCTTGGGCCACCTGCATGCTGTTTGATTTTCTCTTTTAACCAAGAAATTGAAACAGACCAGCGGGAAATCTGAAGAGTGTTGTAATTCTGATCGTCAGTACCATTAATTACGTGAGAAGTATCACTCACTTCATCAGTCGCAGTTGCAAGAATCATCAACACATCACCAGCCTGACAACTAAAAGTAGTTGCACCAACTGAAGACCCTTTAATAGTCAGAGTCGTAATAGTTTCAATACGTGCCCTTGTGTTATTGCGTGGATTGTATAAAAGTGCTTCGATAGGCACTCCAGCCACAGAAGAAACAGCAAAACCACTTGATGTAATCTCTGTTCCACTTGTTACCGTTACAGTATCGGCACGTGGTGAGCGTGTATACATCTCAAAACGGGGATTGCCTGTTTTAAGTGAACGTTTGCCAATTAATGCAGGCGATTTTTCTCGCTTGCCGTCTTTATATAGTGCATTTTCAATGAGCACAGAAATCTTTGCAGATCCATACCCTAAATACCGGATCTCATCCGATACTTCCCGCATATCCAGTTGACTTATACTTAAATCATCCTGTACAATTGGGGTTGCTACTGGTGTGTTAGCCATAATTTATCCTTTATTTATCGGCTCATGAATGTAGACATAGCCTGAGACATTTCATTATTATTTGTTCGTACGTTATTTGGTTGCGGTTTCCCGCCTGTTGCGTTTCTTTGAGACAGTCCAGCGGCATAACCTTTATCGTAAGCACCCTTCATCATCCCGGGTACTTGTGGGACAATCCAAGCATTTTCTCCAGCTTCGGCAATTGCTCTCATACCTTCACCGTTCGCCTGAAAATTACGTGTCCAATTATTTAATGCTGCTTTCTGATCTTCCTTGCTCAAAGAACTATCAGCGTTATTACCAAGATTGTAAATAGTTTTTAACAACTTACCGCCAAGGGCAGGATCTAGCGCAAATTTATTCAACACATCATCTGCACTTACTCCAGGCATCAAGTCCTTATATCGTGACGTTAATTTATTATTAACAGACACAATATTATTATCAATCTTCTCATTGCTGATATTTTTATACTCGCTTCTTATATCATTTTCAAACTTCTTTCGCTCATTATATTTCTCGGTGGAACTGTCGCGATTAGAGGAAAGCTCTGATAATGAATTTTGAAGACGTTCAAGCGTTTGTTCTGCGGTATAGCCTTGATCGATATCTTGTTTTAATAGCTCTGGTAAGTCCTTTACCAAATCATTAATTGAATCCTGGTATACAACATCTGGCGTTTTTTCGAGTTCTTTTTCGGTTGATGCTTCTACAGGTTCAAACTTGATATTGTCATAAAAATTCTCTTCACCGGCCATGAATCCAAGAATCTTTTCTGAGTCAAAACTACCATCCTCTGTATTAAATGCAGTTTTTGAAGCCTCGTTAAATGCTTCAGGAGTTATTGCTTCCTTTGGCTCCTCTTTCGGCTCCTCCTTTGCTGCTGGTTTATCTTCTATTTTTTCCTCTGGAGTGATCGGCTCCGTTGGTTTATCTGCAAAAATACTTTCTATTGTAGGCTCGTTTGTTGGCTCTGCGACCGCTGTGTCGTTCTCTGCCACTTCTGGTATCTCTGTTGCTGATGCTTCGTTAAATTCCATTATTTACCCACCTTTCCACCCATAAATGTATTTAAATCGTTGTCTCTGCCCTTCATCTTGCTTAATATTTCCTTACCTTTTTTTATAGTTGCTGATAAGTCATCAAGATTCTTTGCAGACAGTTTCACGCTCTCCATTATGGTAGGCTTATTCATTGAAACCTGTATTGTATTATCATCGTTAAACTCTAAACATGCGTGTAAACTCATTTTTTATCCTTCTTTGAATCAATCATTAACTTATAAGCTTGGTCAAACTTTTCTAAATCACTTAATAGTATTTCAACCATTGCAAGTTGTGCCGATCCGGTTAATACTTTCTTATCGTATCCACCAAGCATAGAGGTTGTTATCCCTTTTATGTGGCTATCTTTGTATCCTTGCAACCAAGACAAAACGCTTTCACTTTTAATAAATGGCTGCATACCATGTATAAAGGCCTCTGAATTGATAGGAATAGGGTTGAATCTCACATACTCTTTTTTTGTGGCTCGCTCTGTATCTTCAAGCAATTTTTTAGACTTTGCTATATACTGTTGCTTCTCTATTTCAAATTCTCCTTTAAATAGCCATTTAATAAACGTTCTCATAATATCGACCCTCCGGGTTGAGGCGGTGCGCCTGGAATACCTGAAGGTAATTGTGGTTGTCCTGGTTGCTGTGGTTCTTCTGCTAAAAATACCTGTTCAGAGTCTAATACTTTGCTCAATTTAGTTGCTTTCTCAGTTAAATACTTCCAATTAGGATTTACAGGAACACCGCTATTAACAAGATTGTTTAACCATGTAATATGGTTCTTTATGCTAACGTCATCACCTAAGTAACTTCTTTGTAGTGCAGTGTCAACCTTTGCTGCGTAGTCACCAAGTAATTGATTTTTATGTATCTCTATTACTTCCTGCTTGTTCTCCTGTGGAATGATTAACGGGTGAGTATTCGCCACAAACTGACCAATTCCATTCATTATTTTCTCACCAACTCTTGTAAGATCCATTGAATATTGTTCTAAAATGTCTGCGTCCTGATTGGCTCCGAGATCATCAATTATCTTTGCTGCTGTCGCTGTTTTATTAGACGGGCCACCCTGTGACGGGTTACGATTAAGATCCGGCTCTGTCGTTGTTCTTTGATGATTTTCCAATACGATAGCGTGAGCCTGTGCAACTTCACTGCCTGCGGTGTCTTGTGGTTGCGATTGGTATAATACATTGTTTAAATTGACATCTTTTGCAACATTTACCGGGATTCTACCATTAAAAGGAGTCCTATCAAACGAATCAGGATCAATAGCATTTGAATTATAAAAGATTCTCCTATCCATAGACTGTATAGCATTTTCAACAGACATTCCATGCAATAGGTTGAGCGTGTTTTCATTCTGTATGCTGTAACTTGCAGGAGTATCACCCCAGAAGTATTCTATTCTATGCTCGCATGCCAAGACTGTGTGTTGTTTCATCCCCATATCATACGGATTATCCTGAAATGAAACTATGATATCTCCGACCATTTCAAAATTATAATATGTCGCATCGTCAGTATTATCTGTAATAAAAATCTGTGCCTGCCCTCTTGTAACATCCATAGGGATATAACGACCATAATCTTTCATCGACTCCCGGCCCTGTGCGTCTACATATTGTTTATCCTGGAAGAAATGTTTTTGCTTAATACTCTTAATTACCTTTTCAACATTTTCTTTTATATATTTCTCTGGATTGGCTTTATATCTGGCTTCAAGCTCTGACATTTTCCAGCGCTCAATATGCCAGTTTATATCTGATTCCTCAGCGCTTATAATATCCGGATTCTGGCCGTAGTTTCTCACATCTATATCATAGGTTCTGATCAGATCGTCACGTTTTACTATACCGTATTCTCTTTTAACATTGCCAAGAGCGTCAATTGTGGTTTTATATCCCTCTTCGCTCACATTGTCATATTCAGTATAGGCAACACCAGTGCCCCACCGAATCATTTTATTAATGTTAGGGATTAAAAAGCTGTGTCTAAACTTGGTTAATTGGTTGTTTCTCTCTACCGCCTGTTGCATAGCCTCTGCACTTGCTGCGGGAGTCATGCCGATAGGTGACATTGTAAAGACAGGATCTTGTCTGTAATTGGAGGTAAACAGAGCCCTTTTACTTAACATAATTTGTTTAACTAAAGCGTAGCACAGTTGCCCCTGATACGAATTGCCCGAATCACCAGGAACTTCCATATTCCAAGATGAATCAAGACGCTCAATGTGTTGTAATAGAAACTTCTTACACTTTGAGCGTTCATAAGCAACTTTTCTGTCAGTAATATACTGAGAGATTAGCTTTTCATGTTTTTTAAAGCCTTTAATTAAATCAATCATTATCTTTTAGGCCGTCTCCGTTGTACAAATAGCATCCTGATATCTAAAAAGCTGCTCTTATCATTGTTTGCAATTCCTTTGACCCATCCACGATACAATACATCATAGTTAGGTGCAAAATTACAAGTTTGGTAAGCGTATCCGGTTACGTTCAATGTATCGGTTAATTTCTTCACATTGGTATACGAGTCATCTCCATCTATTTCAACAAAATTACTATCGGCTTTAGTATATGAACTATCCAAACGGCTGAGAGTATCACACAGATACTTAATAGGGTTCCAAGCTGTATCATTGCTTCCTGCTGAATCCTTGGTAAAATGGCCTGTCTGTATTCCCCATATAAATTCTGTACTATCTGCACTAAAACCAGCGCTTGAAGTATCATTTACATAAACGTCAATTCTTAAATTCTCATAGCCTGACAGGTTAAACACTTCAGTATATTTCATTGAATCGGCTTTAAATCCTGTTATAGTATCCAGAAACTCAGTACCAGTAGACCAAGTTGTCTTCATTGGATTTCTGCCAAAACAAAAAGATACTAACAATAATACAAACATTAACTTTTTCATTTCTTTACCCTCTTTTTGAAAATAAAAGCGTAAGCTGTTACAGCGCTTACAAACTCTATATTGTATTGAACCTCAGCCGCTAATATGTAATCAAGCGTTGTTTGTGCGTCCTTTGTTCCTTTTTCCTCTATTAATACAGTTATGTATCGTGCATTCTCTGCTATTATTTCGTATTTAATATCTTTAAACTCTTCAGCAAAAGACATTGATATAATTATTAATAGTGCTAACAAAACTTTCATAACTACCTCATACTTATTGTTGATTTTTTCCCCATGAAAGCGGCTCTCATATCTGTTACCGCGTCACTCTGAGGCTTTTTATATTTAGATTCTTTTTTCTTATATTTATGTGCGTGTTGTTGCTCTGTTGCCATTGCAATCCTAACCGCATCCATTGGGTCTTTGCGCTTTTCATCTTCACGCTCTTTGCCGTCTCTATCAAAGCGGTGGAATTTAAAAGCGTCTATAACATTGTGACAGTGTGGAGACACATATAGTCTTGGCTCGTTAAATGCTGTGATAGGCAATGATGTATCATAAGTGAGTAATTCTTTTATTCTTTCCCGCTGTGAATCAATCATGTATTCAGGTGGACACTCAAAACTTAACCCACCATTGGCAGGATCAGCCATTTCTATTATTATTCCTCTTGTGTTGCTGGTTGTTGAACCTGTGCCAGCTCCTTTTGCAAACCTCGTGTCAATACCCCTCGCTGTGAGTCTAATAGCAGGAATCGTCTTGCTGATTGTATTGTCCAAGAGTTTATATAACGTGGCTCTTTGTTTGAGGGTGAGCGCACACTTTTTTTCTTTTCGCAATTCCCAGTAGTATTTTCCGTTAAAGTCATTACTGTCAGTCCTTGGATATTCATTGTAGAAATAATAATTAAATGTACCGTCTCCCCTTGGTTCTCTGCCAAGCCATACACAAAATGGATAGTAAACAGTGTGAGGATCTTGTCCCATGAAGAAATTGGCAACAGGTTCTATTCTGTTAAGATCAACGTCACGAATATGGACATCAGGATCAAACATCGGATATACTATACCGCCTGTTTTCCTTGGTTGGCCTAACCATATATGGTTGTATTCGTCTTCATCTTCTCGTCTGCACTTCTCTGCTTTTCTTTTTATATCTTCAGGGCACCAAGGATTGTCTAAGTAAGTCAAATAAATATGCGCAACATCGGGATCATTACTCTCTACAAACTTTTTATATACAAAATCGTCAGCGTATTCAGGATTAAACTCTATCCAAAACTCAGGCTCTCTATCCATCTCAGGGGTTTTTCTTATTGTTGGATCTAAATATTTCCAAGATTCTGCCGACAAGTTATGCCCTTCAAATATCCAGCATATCATTGTTCCCTGTAAACCCTTCACTTCCGTTTCGTTGTCATGAAGATGTTTATATATTAATCTACTACCATTAGGCGTATAGTCTATTGAGTTATTTGTTACATGGAATAAATGTTCTATGCCGTGAAACTTAATACGCTCTTTCAACAAGGCGTGTACCGAATCAGCTATAGTAGTTTTAAATTCTCTACACACAGCGACTTTTATACAAGCTTGAATCATTCTACATAAACACATATCAGCATAAGCATATGACTTCTGGCCAGCACGCCCACCCTCAGCAATTAAATACATTTTTATCTGTTCAAATAACCACATCATTTTATCTGATATTTGAGGCTTCAGAATCATTTTTTAACGTCTCCTTTTCCTACAACCTCAATTTCTATTTTGGTTACAACATCCAAACTGCCAGTGTGTTCAATCTTGTCGCCATACTTCTTAGGCTTCAGCTTTGAAGCAATCCATTTACGTGTTTCTATTCTCAACCTTGATCTATTTATATGTTCAGCGTTTAGCTTCTCGTAGTCATCCTCTCCAACCTTATCAAGCATAAAATCATTTGTCGAATCATCAGCAATACTCAGCATTTCGTCTGCTAAATAATCAGCCTGTTCGTCTTTCGCGCGTGTGTATTGCTGCAACAACTCTTCATCTGTATTTAATCTAGAGTATATAGTTCTGAAAGGAATATCTAAACCTACACAAATCTTTTGTAGTGATTTACTACTTGTGGCTATCTCGCTAAAGATAGAATCATATGTTTCTTGGGGAATTTCTTTTAATGGTCTTGCCATACCCACAATATAATCAATGTAAAATCAGAATGTGGATAAAATGTTAATTAGTTGTTAATAAAATGTGGATAACTTGTGGATACTATCCATAAACGTGTTTAATTCTGTAGCCTTTAATACTTTTCCTGTTGGTTTTGGCTCTGGTCTTGTGACATCTACAACTATAAATAGTGTTATAGATATTATGTAAATTGATAGTAAGTATATTTTAATCATTCTTTCCTTTAAAAAGGCTCTCCCCGAATAAAGGAGAACCTCTCTCTATTATCTATACTTCTTTAGTTAATTAGTGCATGTTTTTTTATAGTAGGAACATGCAAACCTGTGCATTATAATAGTTTTAATTGATGGATCTATCAACCAGTGAAATTAATCTACAATTGGGATTTGAAAAAACTTTGAATACTGATTCATTGCTTCTGTGACCATACGAAACGAGTCAATAGGATGCTGGTAATTTTCACACATATCAGAATTACAATACAAATCTCTTAACCAACTTTTACCACCTCTACGACCGCCACCACAAAATATAACTTGGTTGGTTTGCTTCTCCGGGTTATCCTTCCCCCATTGATCGAGGTCAGCAGATTCAAGCTTTTTAAGTTCTTCCACATCTACAGCGTGACTCTTTTTAGCATAATCAAGAATTTTCTCTCTGTGCTCCACCAATTTTTTGCTGCGCTCAACCGCATTCATTCGTTGTTTAACGTCAGCCTTAAACCTCTCCTCCAGCTTCACCCTTTCCTCATTGTGTACTTCTTTTACAAGTCTTTGACAGTCTGATTCTGTTAGTTTCTTCTTAGCCATAAACAGCCTTTCGTTTATATTTAAAATTATTATTTTCGACAGGATGCCGACCAGCGACACCCCCGGCTCTACCAACTGGCCTACAAGCATAGTAGCACCTTTTATACATTGCTCCTTACTTGGAGGGACTCGAACCCCCGACATTTTTATGATACTTGGGAAGTGCACTGCCTGTTGTGCTATACAAATTGTTTTACCAATTCTTAAACCGGACTCGAACCGATATCGCTTCCCCTTTTTTGTTTTATACTGTTTCCTCTACTAAACACTCGCAACCATGATCAAACAGGCTATACATTGCTCGATTGCACGTTTGCATTTTTCTTTTTTTTATTTGTAATGCACACAATCCAGCATAACAACACTTTCTTATTACTTCTTTCTTTTCTGTCTCAACCGGAGCTTTTCCATTCTCTGTCATCTGCTTAATAGCTTTTATGTCATCCAGGCTAAGCTTATACACCCTGCTCTCAAGGGTAGCGCCTTTTTGATTTAAAGCCTCTTGTTCCTTCTCTAACTTCTCAACCCTAAAAGCCATTTCCTTTAATGCTGATAGTGTTTCATTGTCAGCCACAATCATTTCTTTGATATCCTCATGTATCTTATTACCCTTCTCCAACTTCTCAATGCGTTCTAATAATGGAGTTTTTAGTTTGTCTATAATGCTTCTATTTATGCCGCAAGCATTGCAAAGTACTGCTGTCCCTGGCTTTGTTGCACACGCTGGGCACTCCACAAATTCCATTCTATCAACTCTTTCATGTATATTCATTTTATCACCTTCCCCTTTGAATCCACTTTCTTACCGTTTATCCGAACATTTTTACTATATAATGGGTTGTGACCGCTTAAAGACTCATCCCATTTTCTAAAGATCTTCTTTGCGTCTTCCTTACACTGGCCGCTTTTTATCTTCCTTGTATTCTCTCCGTGAAAATGCATAAAGCCCTCTTATGATTGAGTGTCTACTATTTTACTAATTTCTTTCAATGTCGCTTGCTTCCGGTCTTCTAACATCTGATTCCACTGCTCATGTAATACCTTGCTGCACTGTCCTATCAATTTATGCTTGATTTGGTCAGCTTTAACCGTTCCCATACACTCAGGGCAGATTATAAATAATATATGGCCGGATGGTGATTCGCTGTGTATTAAAGCTGGTACTACATGAGGACAACAGTTTTTAATTTTCATTTTCTTCCTTTGATTCTGCAAGGTGAGTTATCCCCGGCCCCGCCTTTGGTAAATACTTTGATAATCTATATAACAAGTACCATGTATTAAAACAATCTGAGTCTTGATAGTGACAAAAATATTGGTTATCAGATTCTATATGGATACACATCTTCCCCTCTAAATCCTTACCACATACTTTACATTGTTTCATTAATACCACACCTTCAAATTAGTAAACAATATAGTATCCGGTATACACTCAGATATTTTGTTATAGTTCTTATCTGGATAGCTTGCCTCTGTTTGATAACCGTCTTTTAAAGTATATCGAATCTTTACACGGTCATCTGTCTTGTATACCCTTACTCCTAAATGGTCGATTTTGTATGAATTATCTTTCTTTGCCCACTCAAACCATCCAGACCAATCAGCGACAATTTTGTCGTTGCATTCAAAGTTAATATCCATCTGGTCAGATTCTAAATGAATAAGCTTTGTATCTCCAAAATTTAACGGGTTACAACTTGCTATAGCTAATAGTGTGATGATAATTAAGTATTTCATTTTGTACGCCTCATATGGAAAAGGTTAACATGCACCGCGAGACAGATAACAGATGCTACATATTCCCACGCTTGTTTTTCAGCACCAATCATTAAATATATAAATAATAGACACGAGAGCTCAACAATTACAAGAAACCATTTTTTCATTTTGCTGCCTCCATTTTATAATAATCTCCTAAGTCTTCACCTATAAAATCAAGAACCAAGGGCCTAATTGTACCCCATCACCTTTAAGATCTTTTATGAGCTGTTCAGGTGCGTTCATTTCATATTCTCCCTTACTTCAACAGGTTCAGAATCGTAATTGTCACAATATGGCCTTGAACAATGCCTGCATTCATCATCTTCACCCGGGCCGTTTGTTCTGCTGGATAATTTACAACCTTTACAAGGAAATTCTATTATAGATTCTTCTATCTCTTCCCTGGTAATGTCCTGAAAACGCTTTTCTGAATCAATCAATCTTTGGTAAGTGTCATATAAAAGCTTATCAACAACAATATTCTCTTTCAAATCTGACATGAGATCAAACAGGCCATTTATAGTTGAGTAAGTTCTATCAGTGTTTCCTTTGCCGTCCGTTTCTTTTTCGGTAACTATTGCAATTACTCTTCCGTCCCTTACAAGACACTCGTTATTTACTTTCATCATTCCCGCATTTCTGGCAGATGCCTCTTATAGAGTGATCATGATTACATTTCTTTTCATCTTTTATTATTTCAAAAGTTCCGTCTTTTCTCAACGCTACTTCGCAATAATACTTTTTCCCACCTTGTTCCATTGCAAGGAATTGTATATTTGTTATAGGATTCTTATTTACTTTCATTATCTCCCCTCAACTCTTAAAGTACAAACGCTATCTAATTGCAGATTACTTTTATTATATGGGCTAAACAGTCTAAATATTAGAGAGTCTTCAGGAATTATCTTAGGTATATACTCAATCTCTTTTATAGTGTCTCTTATTGTAATAGAAACAGTGTCAACATGATATCTATGAGCCAAAACCTTTACAGTATCAGGAACTGACTTTTGCTCTACATAGTGAACTTCTTTATAGTGGGTTGTCATAATGTAGACTAAGCCTGCTATAAGTAGAAACTGTAGGATTAATATAAGATAGAATTTTTTCATACCGCCACCCTGCTTTGATTGGTTACCGATTTCTATTTTTTTTAGGAGTCTGCACAACTGGAAATCTCCACGTTCTTTAGAATCTTCAAGAGCATCTCTCAATTGGTTATCAAGCTTTTCCTGCTCTTTTTCCCACTCGCTTTGTGTTTTATCATCCGACATAACAACCTCCAAAATAGACGCCCACCGCATCATAGCACAGTGTCGGAAAGGAAGGTGCGTTTTTAATATGAATTAGTGGGCTTGGATTTTGAGCTTCCGACACTCTACAAATAATATAATCAATGTAAATCAAAAGTGTAGGAAAAAGATTTTTTATTTATTTTAACAAAACTATAGACAAAAGATGTTTTTTGTAGTATACTATTACCATAGACATAAAACTTTTTTTCAGAAAGGTAACAATGCAGACAAAAGAAAAAAAAGGCGGTAGATCAAAACTGAGCGAGGACTCTCCATCAGTAAGTATAACATTTAAAGTTCCTGCGAATGTAAGATTCAATCTTGCACAAGAGGCTTGTAAAAATGGTCTACTTACTAAAAAAGGCAGGCCAAAGATTCAAGAACAGATACGCAATATTATAGAAGAGTATTTTAATGGACGATAAAGCGGTCACTGTATTTGTAATAATCGGCAGTTTTATTTATTTGTATTTTGTATTCATTCACTAATGGAGGTTTTAATGTCACACACAATAACAGCTCCAGAAGCAATAATACCACATCAACAAAAAATTGACATGATACAGAAAGCGAAAGAGAAACACGGGTATTTAATAACAGGTATTAATCATAAGAAAAATGGAGTATTAGAGGACTCTTTCTTTATTATCGACAATCTGGTAACACTTTGGTATAATGATGTAAGAGGCTCAACACATATCGAGAAAGAGCCTATTGTAATAGTTGTTGATATCCAGGGGGTGAACTAATGGAACTATTAACACACATAGCGTTGTTTTTGTTTCTTTTCGCAATGGTTATAATAGTAATACATTATTTTATAAAAACGGTTTCCTGTCCACATTGCGGTAGTACCCACACACGATTTTTAAATGATTCTTATTTGTGCTGTAAATGTGGATTCAAATTTAATTACGATTTATTAAATTAACTATGCACAATAGATGTTTTTTGTGTATATTATTATTACAGGCATTGACACTGCCACCTAATGAGCAAAATTACCAAATCAATATGGTGCTCGATACAAATTATGCTATTTGCTCGGCTGGTTTGTTGTGTCACGGGCACCATTCTAATTTTAAGGAGTAAGCGTGAAGAATAAAAACAAGAACCTTCCTGCTGTTAAGCAGACTCAAGAAGTAACTATTCAGCCAGAACAATCGCCAATGGCAATTATGGAAATGGCAATGAATAAGAATTTTGATATTGATCGAATAGAAAAGATGCTTGAAATTCAGGAAAAATGGGAATCTAATGAGGCGAGAAAAGCCTATCATCAAGATATGTCAGAGTTTAAAACTGAGCATATTATTATCTTGAAGGATAAAGAGAATAAACAATACAACTCTATGTATGCCACTCATGGAAATATTGTAAATACTGTGTCTCCTATTCTTAGTAAATACGGTTTTTCTCACAAATTTGATATTGAACAGGAAAAAGAGCTGGTGAAAGTAACTTGTGTAATAACTCATTGCAAGGGCCACTCTGAAAGCTCTTTTATGTTTGCGCCTCTTGATAAGTCCGGTTCTAAAAATGCTATACAACAAATTAAATCAACCAGAACTTATTTAAAATCTGCGACTTTTGAAGACGCTTTAGGAATTGCTCCGGTCGATGACAATTTTGATGATGATGGAAACGGACATAATCAACCTAATATTGAATATATAGACGACAAGCAGAAATCCACTATTCTTGATATGGTTGCGTCTACTAATACCACAGAGGAAGAGTTTTTGAACTACCTAAAAGTCGATTCTATTGATAATATACCAGCCAGTATCTATAACGTTGCTATTGCGGCTTTAAATACAAAAGCTGAGGTTCTTAGAAAGGAATCAGAAAATGATAGTAATTAGAGATATAGAACAGGGCTCTCTTGAATGGCATGATTTGAGGCTTGAAGTTTTGTCTTCATCAAGATTTAAGGATTTAATTACTACTAAAGGCGCACCATCTGCAAGTAGAAAGAAATATAAAAATGAGCTTATCAATGAAATTATTACAGGTGAACGTGTTGAGTCTTACAAAAGTAAAGACATGCAACGCGGTAACGATAGAGAGCATGAATCAAGAGAGGCTTATGAATTCGCTCATAGTGTTACAGTTGAGCAGGTCGCGTTTTGCTTTTATGATGAAACAAAAACTTTTGGTTGTTCTCCTGATGGTCTTGTTGGTGAAGATGGAGGTTTTGAAACAAAGGACGCTTTGCCCCATATCCAAATTGAGCGTATAGAGAATGATTGGAAGGGCACAGAACACTTTCAACAGGTTCAAGGGTCGTTATATATCACTGGCCGTAAATGGTGGGATTTACAAAGTTATTGCAGAGGTCTTCCTATTGTAACAGTCCGTATTTTTCCTGATGAAAAATTTATCAGAGCTTTATCAATTGAAATCAGACTTTTAATTAATGAATTAAATCAAATTAAAGAAAGGTATAAACGATAATGAAAGAAGAATGTTTTACAATATTACCGATTGAAATAACTGAAAAAAAAGCACTTGCATGTTTCAACGAAAATACTCTTGATACTGTATTAAAAAAAATAGAAGAGAATGCACTTAATTATGTAGGGGATGCAACAACGCCCAAGGGTAGATCTGGAATCATATCAAAAGCTGCTGAAGTTACCAAAGCAAAAACAACTATTGAAAAAATTGGTAAAGGTCTTAACGATGAGAGACAGCGATTAACTAAGCTTGTAAATGCAGACAGGAACAAGGCTAAATCATTTCTGGAAGACCTAAAGGCCAAGGTTCGCAAACCTGTAACCGACTGGGAAGCTATAGAAGAAAAACGCCTTGCAGCCGAACGATTACAGATTGAAATAGATCTTGATCGCGAAGAGGCTTTGAGAGAGTACGACCTTTTTAAACGTGAAAAGGCTATTGTAGAAAGAGAGAGAATTGCACAGAAGGAGGCTGAAGAGCGCCAACGTGTAATTGATGAAGAGAATGCAGAAAGAGAACGTATTGCAAATCAGGAACGTCTTGAAAGAGAAGCCAAAGAGAAAGCTGAAAGAGAAGCCGCTGAAAAAATTGCCAAGGCAAAACAAGAAGCAATCGATGCAGAAAGCGCACGTCTTGCACTTAT